>Ga0222423_1000090_pt1 | contig 94718 bp, 83 predicted proteins | sample 3A0metagenome_FD_182472 | JGI IMG/M metagenome (GOLD analysis project Ga0222423, IMG submission 182472) | Enriched microbial communities from leaf-cutter ant dump, University of Wisconsin, Madison, United States - 3A0 (version 2) | ecosystem: Environmental > Terrestrial > Nest > Insects nest >...
AATTGACGTAATATTGAAAGATGCGAAACTACCCAAGGAGGCCGCTCTCTACTAAACTGAGGTCTAGGCGAAACCTGCATGATAAATTTTCGCACAACAATATCAAAGGCAAATAAAAAAATGCCACTTAAATCAGCGGCGGTCCTGCTTGCGGGTGCATCACTGGTTGGTAGTTTGCTTGGCTTATTTCGTGACCGCTTATTAAATGGTATGTATGCAGATACCTACGCAATGGGTATCGATGCCTACACGGTTGCATTTACTATCCCTGATTTCATGTTCTTTTTGCTCGTATCTGGTGCGTTGAGTGTGACATTCATACCGGTATTTAATCAACGTTTAGCAACTGGTAATAAAAAATCTGCCTGGGAGTTGTCAACGAGCCTGTTAAATCTTCTTGCGATTGCCACGCTTATCGTTAGTATTCTCATTATTATTTTTGCAGATCCTTTGGTTCGATTTGTGGTTGGTCCGGGGCTTCCTGAGTCTGGCCAGGCGTTGGCGGTGAGTATGATGCGAGTCATTGCTATCAACCCGTTTTTGTTTGCTATCGCAACCGTTTTCGCAAGTATGCAGCAGGCCGTTGGCCGATTTGCCTTTTTTGCACTTGCGCCAGTGCTATATAACATCGGTATTATTATTGGTGCGTTATTCTTTACAAATGGTATTTATCTATTTGGTTGGCAATTATTCGAGGGCGGTATTATGGGAGTGGCGCTCGGTGTTGTCTTGGGCTCGCTCCTTCAGTTGATAGTTAGCAGTTTCGGCCTATTTGGCATGGGCTTTGACTATCGTTTTAAAATTTATTGGAAGAACAAAGGCCTTCATCAGGTGCTACGATTATTGCCCCCCAGGTCGCTCGACCAGGGTATCGATTACGTAAATGGGTTGGTTGAAACCAACCTTGCTTCACGGATGGGCGACGGAAGTGTTCGTGCCTATCAACAGGCAACCGCTTTATCGTTTGTGCCAATTAACCTCATAGGTGTTGCAATTAGTACTGCGGCGTTTCCTAAGATGACCGAACGACTTGGACAGGGTAGGCCGGATCTTTTCAAAAAAGAGTTACAAGCGGTGCTGCGGGTTATTATATGGATTGCACTGCCCGTGACGGTGGTGGCGTTCTTCTGTCGTGGCTACCTTATTCACTTTATTAAACCTGGCGGTGACCCGCTATGGGCGAGCATTTTTGGTGTTCTTGCACTTACTATCCTGTTTCGTTCGATTTACTTCATTTCGGCACGTAGTTTTTATGCGCAGCAAGATACAAAAACGCCGCTATATATTTCACTATTTACCATAAGTCTTAATATTGTTCTCGCAATTTGGCTGTCGGTGGGTCTGGGCCTCGATGTTTATGGGCTTGCTTTGGCAGCAGTTATTGTATCAATGGTTGAGGTCGGTATTTTATTTGCTATTATGTCTCGTCGAATTCAGGGGCTATTTGATAAACCATTTGTTCATGCGGTTGGACGCATGGTAAGCTCGGCCGGGTTGACGGCAATTATTACATATATTTTTGTGGCTATGATGCCGCTCAGCTCGGAAGATAATTTCTTCTCGGCATTTGCAAAGTTTGCTGTTATTGTTGGCTGTAGCGCCGTTGCTTACGTTGCAATATGCCGCTTCTTTAAGCTGGAAGAAATTGACCCCATATTGAAGCGTATCGGTGCATTATTATTCAAAACTCCAGAAATTAAATCATGACCATCACCCAAGACCACATTAGAAATTTTTGCATAATTGCTCATATTGATCATGGTAAGTCTACGTTGGCAGACCGCATGCTTGAGCGCACTGGCACCGTGCAGCAACGTGATATGAAATCGCAACTGCTTGACAGCATGGACTTAGAGCGTGAAAAAGGCATTACCATAAAACTGGCGCCAGTTCGAATGAATTACAAAGACCACGAACTCAACCTTATCGATACGCCGGGCCATGTTGATTTTAGTTACGAGGTGTCTCGAAGTTTGCAGGCCTGCGAGGGGGCTATTTTAGTGGTAGATGCTTCGCAGGGGATTCAGGCGCAAACTCTCGCAAATGTCTACCTTGCGATCGCTGCCGACCTTACTATTATTCCCGTGCTAAATAAAATTGATCTTCCTGCCGCCGACGTCCCAAAGGTCAGTGCAGAGCTTATTAACCTTCTTGGTTGCAAGGAAGAAGACATCATCAAAATAAGCGCAAAAACGGGCGAGGGAGTTGACGATGTGCTTGATGCTGTAATCGAACGAATTTCTTCGCCGACGGGTGTTGACACGCAATCAACTCGAGCGCTTATTTTCGATAGTTATTTTGATGATTATCGTGGCGTCGTACTGTATGTTCGCAGTGTGGACGGTGAAATTAGAAAGGGCGATACTATCGACATGATGGCTACGGGTGCTTCAGGAATTGCGCTTGAAGTTGGCTATCTAAGCCCTGGTATGCAGCCGAGTGATAGGTTGGCGGTGGGTGAAATTGGCTATATTGTTACAAACTTACGCACAACTCGTGAGGCCAGGGTTGGTGATACGGTTACGACAAAGCGTTCACGTGCTAGTGATGCTTTGCCGGGATATAAATTAGTGAAACCGTTTGTGTATGCGGGTTTTTTCCCTGTTAGTAACGATGATTATCAAGATCTTAAAGATGCTGTCGAAAAACTAAGTATGAGCGACTCGGCGCTTCAATTTGAACCTGAAAATTCTCCAGTACTTGGGTTTGGCGTCCGTATTGGGTTCCTTGGCTTGCTGCATCTAGACATTATTCGTGAGCGATTAGAGCGTGAGTATGACCTGGATTTAGTTATTACCAACCCGTCGACTGATTATCAGGTATCGCTTAGCAATGGTGAGGAACTTGACATTAAAAGCGCCAGCAATTTGCCAGATGTCAGTAAAATTGTTGAAATTAGAGAGCCGTGGATTAAGGGCGAGATTGTGGTGCCGCAACAATTTATTGGCCCCGTTATCCAACTTATTATTGCAAAGCGTGGACGACAATCGAACCTGAGCTACATTGACGAACGGGCGCTGGTGAGTTTTGAAGCGCCACTGGCAAACTTATTGACTGATTTCTATGATCAACTGAAATCCATTACAAGTGGCTATGGCTCATTTAATTACGAGCTTGATACCTATCGTCCAGAAGATTTAGTGCGAGTTGATTTTTATGTGTCGGGCGAGATTGTTGATGCACTTAGTGTTATGGCGCACCGCTCTGAATCACAGAGTTTGGGCCGTGAGATGGTGAAAAAATTAAAAGAAGTTATTCCACGCCAAAGTTTCCAGGTATCATTACAGGCAGGTATTGGTGGTAAGTTTATCGCCCGAGAGGACATTAGCGCCTATCGAAAAGACGTGACTGGTTATTTGTATGGTGGTGACGTATCTCGAAAAAAGAAACTACTTGCTAAGCAGGCCAAGGGAAAGAAACGCATGAAACGTTTTGGCAAAGTGGATATTCCGTCCGAAGCATTTATGGTGATGTTAAAACGAGATTAACTTAGCGTCCGATTATACAATTCGTCAATAATTGTGTTGAGGACAGTCGCTTTATCGAGCGTGCTGTCGACTTCAATAAGAAGACCTTTTGTACGATAGAAATCGATGACAGGCAGCGTCTTTTCTCGGTATTCATCTAGCCGTGTCTCTAGAATTTCAGCAGTATCATCATGGCGCTCACCACGTTCACCAACATGGTTGTGCTGCTGCCAGCGCTGCCGAACGCCATCTTCGCTAATACGAAGATAGATAACCGCCTTAGTGGGGTGGCCAGCCGCTTTGCAAGCTCCAAGCACCCCGTCCTCTTCGCCGTGCCATCGCCCAATCGAACTAAGAATAAGTGGCTGATGTGCAAATTCATTTTGTGATAAGTAGGGAAGCACGATGGCAATATAATCTTCGGTAGGGGCGAGCTTTCCGGCACGTATTAATGTCTTGACGTGTTCGGGAACATTTGAGTTGCGCAAAATATCACCGCCGCCTAACAATACACCGCCAAATAAATCTACAAGCTCACGGCCGTGAGTGTCCTTGCCGGCAAACGGACGGCCAAAAATGTTTATTGAGCCAGTACCGAGCCACTCCCTAATAGCAGAAATTTTTTGAGGATTGTCCATAAGGGGAGTATATCGAAGATGATGAGGGGGTGCAAATGGCGATACTTGTTAAACGAAAGAGCCCCCATTTAGCACTCATTGACATTGAGTGCTAAAATCACGTACAATATAAATATGACAGAGCGTCAACGACTTATATTAGCAGCCATTATTGAACAGCACGCCGAAATTGCGGCACCAGTTGGTAGCGTAATGCTGGCAAAATTATTTGGCGTTTCGAGCGCAACAATTCGCAGTGAAATGGCAAAACTTGAAGAATTGGGATTTATTGAACAGCCTCACACTAGTGCTGGCCGAATTCCAACCGATGCCGGATACCGCTTTTATGTGAACAGCTTGAATGAAGCGCAAGATGAACAGCCACAACTTCTTGATCGCAGTGCGAGAGCGATTGAGGCTCGAGTGAATACCCACGGCAATCGTGCCGACCGAGCAATTCGCAGTGCTGTTGATAGTCTTGTCGAGTTAACTCACAATTTAGGTATTGCAACTATCGGTGATGAACTTTATTTAAGCGGCATGGGCAATTTGTTTTCGCAACCCGAATTTATGCATGGCGAGCATGCCCAGCAGGTCGCTCGACTTTTGGATAACCTTGAACCATGGCTTCGTGAAGCGGCGCCAAACGAACCATTAAATGTATATATTGGTTCGGAAAACCCGATCGGTAAAACGAGCGGTGCAACATTGATTGTGAGTAAGTTCCGCTCGCCGTATAGCGACAATAGTTACATTGGCGTACTTGGCCCAACCCGACAAAGTTATGCCAAGGTGATGCGACTGGTGCGACATACCGGAGCAATGTTAGAAGAAATTTTATAGACATAGGGGAAATAAATGTCCGATAAAAAAATGAAAAAAGATACCCAACCTGACATGCCTGCCGATCAAAAACCGGCAGAAGATATTCAGACCGAATCCGACATTATTCTTAATGAACTGACTCTCGACCTTCAGCGAACTCGTGCTGATTTCGAAAACTATCGCAAGCGAGTTGACGCCGAGAAATCAGCCGCTCGTGAATCGGGGCAGGCTAGCGCCATTCTTAAATTGTTGCCCGTTATCGATAACATTGAACGTGCCGTGGCGCACACCCCCGAAGACTTAAAAAATAATTCCTGGGCTCAAGGTGTCGCAAGCGTTGTTAAAAACCTTGAAAAATCACTTGGAAGTTTGAACCTTGCCCGAATTGAATCAAAACCGGGTACTGAATTTAACCCAGAGCTGCATGAGGCAATTCAGTTTGACGAAGATACAACTGGCGAAAAAGAGGTCATTGCCGAAGAGCTACAGGGCGGATATACTTTAAATGGTAATGTTATTCGTCATGCAATGGTAAAAGTTGCTCGACAATAATTACACGACGTGCAATTAAACTGCGTATAACGGCCATAAAAACCGGGTGGGAAATTTTTACATAATGACACATCACAAGCTGTATCGGTACGGGTTCACCATTGTTGAACTTCTCATCGTAGTTATCGTTATTGCTATTCTCGCTACAATTGTAACCGTAGGCTACAACGGCGTCACAAGCCGTGCTCGCCAGTCAGCGGCCGACGAAGGCGCACATCAAAATAGTACAAAGCTGGCGATGGCTCATTCGGAATCTGGCGTTTACCCAAGTGATGTTTCGACACTTGGGCTATATGGCACGTATGAATATACTCAAACTGGTAGTGGTACGGGGTACTGCTTAACGTCATATAGCGGCCCTGATTACGCCGCCGCTACAGAGGCAAATACGGGAATAATTACTTCGCATGCTGTGTGTGCCGGCCATACGCCGATTGGCGGTACTATTGTGATTTCTGACGGGGTTGTTATGCAGACATTAACTCCTGCTAATTGTCCAGAAACAAAAGTGCGTGCTGTCGATGCCCGAGACAATCACACCTATTGGGTGCAAAAGCTGGCCGACGGTAAATGTTGGATGTTAACCAACCTTGCATACGCTGGTGGGGGTACGAATACGTACGGAGATGTCATGCCAACCGGAAGCGGTACGGGCGGCACGTTGAGTGGCCCTGATAATTCTGGCCTGCTAACATATACTTCTGCAAAATATTACAGTCCAACTGGCGCCAACCCAACTACAGAGCCAACTAACCCAAGTGCCGATACCACTGGTGGTGGCACTGGTGCTGCTCGCCAGTACGGCTATCTTTATAATTGGTGTGCGGCGATGGGCGGGCAAGCGACGGCCGCCTGTTCAAATACGTCGACGCCAGCTGTGAATGCGGCGGTTTCAATTTGCCCAGCGGGATGGAGGTTGCCGGTTGGTATTGGCGGTGAATTTACCGCACTCAATACGGCAATTAACGGCGGCGTTACCAACAGTGATGCGGGCCTGCGTACGGTATGGCTCGTGCAGCGTAGTGGCAGTTGGGGCGGTACATATAAAACATTTAGTACACAAAATGTTGCTGGAGATTTTTGGTCATCAAGCGCTACGGGTTCTACGAGCGCCTCATTTATGTATGCCAGTAACTCTAGTCTTATTCTTGCGAACTCACTAGATAAAACGTACGGATTTGCCGTGCGCTGTGTTGCTCGCTAAAAAATCATAGTGTTTTGCTTATGTTTTGTTATAATAAATACATCATGAAACGATGGGCATATAAATCGTCTGGTTTCACCATTGTAGAACTGCTTATTGTCGTTATTGTTATTGCCATTCTCGCTACAATTGTTGTCGTCAGCTACAACGGCGTCACCAGCCGTGCTAAGGAGTCCGCCGCCGCATCTTCTGTCGAAACAGCTACGAAAAAAATGCTTGTCTACGCAGCGCAGAACTCTGATCAATATCCAACTAGTCTTGCAGCGGCTGGTATTTCGGATAATGCGAACACAATTTATGAATATTCTTATGACAACGACGCTCATACGTACTGCATTACAGCTACATTTCAAGGCGTGCCTTATCACGTATCAAATTCTAACACCAGTCCATCTTCAGGATTTTGTTCTGGACACTTCGGTGGAGTAATCGCCGATGGCGTGCCGATTCAGGCTATTACTGCTCTAAATTGTCCTACAGCTAAAATTCGTGCTGTCGACGCTCGAGATAATCACACCTATTGGGTGCAAAAGCTGGCCGACGGTAAATGTTGGATGTTAACCAACCTTGCATACGCTGGTGGGGGTACGAATACGTATCATGATGTATTCCCAACTGGAGATGGTACGAACGGTACTCTTAGCGGCCCAGATAATTCAGGATCAAATATTTTCACGGCTGCGAAGTATTATACCCCAGCTGACGCCAACCCAAGTACCGAACCTGCCAATCCAAGTGCCGATACCACTGGTGGCGGTGCTGGAGCTGGTCGACAGTATGGCTATCTCTATAACTGGTGTGCGGCAATGGGTGCTGCCAACTATACAACCTCGGCTTGCGCAAATGCATCTACGCCACAGCCAGATGTGAGTAAGAGCATTTGTCCAGCCGGTTGGCGCCTACCTTCGACAAGCCCTACCAATGATTTCGCTGCGCTAAATACTGCGATTAATAGTGGTAGTACTGCCGTATCATCTGGCCTTAGATTGAACGGACTGTTCCAATATTCAGGAATTTGGGCGAGTGCAAGCTTTAGCGGTCAAGGAGGCAATGCAATTTATCGCTCTTCAACTCAGTCTTCAGCTCCATTTGCAACGGTCATGTCATTCACTGCATCGAATGTTACCGTATCTTCTAGTACCTATGACAAGGGTGCGGGGGCTCCTATTCGTTGTATTGCAAATTAAACTAATCAAAACAAGAACTAGCACTCTTGACACACGAGTGCTAATTTTTATACAATAAAACTATTGGCAGTCTAGTGCCTAGAGTGCTAAAATAGAATAAGTAAAATAACATGATAAGACAGTAAATAGGAGTATATCTATGGGTAAAATCATCGGAATTGACCTCGGTACTACAAACAGCGCCGTTGCGTATATGGTTGCTGGTAAGCCGGAGGTAATTGCAAATGCAGAAGGTAACCGCACCACACCTAGTGTTGTGGCTATAAATAAGTCAGGCGAACGCCTTGTGGGGCAGGTTGCTCAACGTCAACGTGTTACCAACGCTAAAAATACTATATATGGCGTAAAGCGTCTGATTGGTCGTAAGTTTGGCGACAAAGAAGTCCAAAACGATCACGACATCATGCCGTACGAAATTGTTAAAAAAGGCGATGGCGTTGCGGTAAAAATGGGCGACAAGGACTACACGCCTGAAGAAGTGTCTGCGATGACCCTTTCGAAATTAAAAGCTGACGCTGAAGCCTTTTTGGGCGAAAAAGTCACCGAGGCCGTTATTACGGTTCCTGCGTACTTCGATGACTCACAACGTCAAGCTACTAAAGACGCTGGTAAAATCGCCGGCCTTGAAGTGAAGCGTATTATTAACGAGCCAACAGCGGCTGCGTTGGCGTATGGTCTTGAAAGTAAAAAAGACGAAAAAATTGCCGTATTTGACCTTGGTGGTGGTACGTTCGACGTATCTGTGCTCGAGCTTGGCGATGGTGTGTTTGAAGTAAAAAGTACCAACGGTGACACTCACCTTGGTGGTGAAGACTTTGACAACCGAATTGTTAATTATTTCCTCGAAGAGTTTAAAAAGGAAAGCGGCGTCGACCTAAAGGGCGATAACGCAGCAATGCAGCGCTTAAAGGACGAAGCGGAGAAAGCAAAAAAAGAGCTTTCAACGACCAACGAGTACGAAGTAAACTTGCCATTTATTACCGCTGATGCTGATGGTCCTAAGCACTTCGAAACCAAATTGACCCGTGCGAAACTTGAAGAACTCGTAAAAGATTTAATTGATGGTGTGGCCGGCCCTGTTGAAAAGGCCCTCAAAGATGCTGATCTAAAGGCGAGCGATATTGACGAGGTGGTGTTGGTCGGTGGTATGACCCGTATGCCGGCTGTCGTTGAAAAAGTGAAAGCTATCTTTGGTAAAGATCCACTTAAGGGCGTTAACCCAGACGAAGTTGTAGCCATTGGTGCGGCTATTCAAGGTGGCGTGCTTGCTGGTGACGTAAAAGACGTGCTCCTTTTGGACGTAACCCCGCTGAGCCTTGGTATTGAAACCATGGGTGGCGTATCAACAAAGCTGATCGAACGAAACACGACAATTCCAACATCAAAAAGCGAGACATTTAGTACCGCTGCTGACGGTCAGTCACAGGTAGAAATTCACGTATTGCAAGGTGAGCGTGAAATGGCAGGCGACAACAAAAGCTTGGGCCGCTTCGTACTTGACGGTATTGCATCGGCCCCTCGTGGCGTTCCGCAAATCGAAGTGACCTTCAACCTTGATGCGAACGGCATCTTGAATGTCACCGCAAAAGACAAGGGAACTGGTAAGGAACAGTCGATTACAATTCAAGATAGTGGTAATCTTTCGAAAGAAGATATCGAAAAGGCGGCTAAAGAAGCTGAAGAGCATGCTGAAGAAGACAAGAAAAAGCGTGAAGCCGTTGATACTCGCAACCAACTTGAGAATGCTATTTACCAAGCAGAAAAAATGCCCGACGAAGAGCAATTCAAGGACAAGATTTCTGACGAGGATAAAAAAGCAATCGAAGCTGCCGTTGAGGAAGCTAAAAAACATAAGGATGCCAACGACAAGGACGAACTTGAGGCAGCGTTGAAGGCTTTGAATGAGGCAATTATGCCGATTGGCGCTAAATTGTACGAGCAAGCTGCTAAAGAATCTCCAGCTGAAGACGGTAATGAAAAATCTGAAGATAAGTCAGATGAAGCGGTTGAAGGCGAAGTTGTTGACGAAAAAGCCGACGACAAAAAATAGTAGGTAAAGACATTTAGCCTAAAAGGAAATGCCCCGTAGCTGGTTTGCTACGGGGCTATCCGTTCTTCAGGCGGTAGCGACAAAGAACTCTGCGGAGCGATTGTCGGCGTCGTACGTACCGAGAACCTGGTGGCCGTTAGTGATGCCGACCACGAGGTACTTCATCCTGTGCCCCTTCACGCGTTCGAGGGTGAAGGTCTGGATGGTGATGAGCGACTGGCCCTGGTTGGTGCCGAACTTGAGGAACGGGACGTTGCCCTTCCTCAGCTTCTTCATGGCCTTTGCCATGTCCTGCTTGGTGGGTCCAGAAACCGACACGTGTCGAATGGCGTTCCTGGTATCAATCTCAGCCAAAATGGTGGACATTTCGTACCCTTCTGTGACGCCAAAATGAGCCTGGCGCAGCTCGTTGTGTGCGGCTAGGCAGTCGCAAACCTCCTTCGAACGAATTGATAATTATTATACTACCAAAGCTAGGAAAGTCAATTTTTGGAAAGTCAGGACTATTCCGCTGGTTGTGGTGTGGGTGCGATTGGATTTGGCAGTTCCAAAAACAGCGCCGCCCACACCATACCCGGGTCGGCCCTATAAATAGGTGTGTAGTACCATGATCCGTCGGGGTTAGTGAGCTCAGGATAGGTTTGGTGACGCTCGATAAGTTTACTGAACTGAGCGTACTGCTGAGCGTATTCAGATCGATTATAACGGTTTAATAAGTGTAAATAGTACGTTGCATGCCATGTCCATAGCGAGGACACAGTGTAGTTTGGCATTAAAATTGGCCCCATTCCAAATTTAAAACGAAGTTTTTTAGAAGGTTCCTCGCCGTATTTCATGGGGTAGGGGAGGTTGAGTTCTTTCTCTTGAATATAGTCAAGCGTTTTGCCTGCCATTTCTGCGTCATCAACAACGCCGAGGAAAAACGGGATCAGTGAGCTATCTGAACTAAAGTTAGTACTGCTGCGGTCGGCCCGGAAAAAAGTGCCCGTCCAGTACTCTTTTATTAGTAGACTGTGATAGATTGAAGGCGAGAATGGAAAGTTTGAAAGTTGCAAAATTTCAACGCATTGCGCCAATCGTCCCACCAGGGCAACCGCATAGGCGCTACGATCGTAGTAAACGGCGTCACGCATCTCGGCGTATTTAATATTATCTTTAATATCACCGGTTTCGGTGAGGAAACGGTTCACGTACCACGACAGTTGTTCGCCTAAGAATTCGACTTCTTCGGTGTTCAGGTAATAATTACTTACGACTAATGAATGAAGCAACCACGGCAGGGCGTCAATGCTTGGCAGCCCCGGTGCGTTAAATACATTGCCGCTTTTATCAATGCAAAGTTTTACCCGTCCGCTGCGGCGGTAGTGGCGCAGTGCCCAACGAAGCGTATGGTGGACATGAGTACCTTCGTTCAGTCGTGTCAGGGATTCGGCCACTGTCCCAAAATCACGCATCCAAAAAAAATTATAGTGACCAAGGCTGGTACGGTAAAAATCGCCGTACCATAGGCGATCAATAACTTGCTGGCAAATTTGTTGAGCATTACCAGGAAAACGTTCGATCCCTGCAAAGTAACGGTTAACAATCTGTCGGTATTCGGCTCGAAGGATTCCGAAGGTTGCACCAAAGGCACGAATAAGTGGTTTCATTGAGAATAAGTATAGCAGATTGCTTATGCTTGTGATGACGTAGATTTGAGACTAGTGAGATGCCAGTTTCGACAGGTTGGGCATTGATACACGCCGATGGTAACGTTCATATTTTCAAGCTCTTGAAATTCGGCAGCCTCAAGCGCCTTAGCCTCTGATGCAAAGAACCGTTTTCCTTCGCAGGTGGAGTCAAAACGATATACTTTAAAGTCGGTTCCTTTTTTATAACGTCGAGCCATATAGGCATTATAGCGCACTGCATGATAAACATGTCTGAGCAGATTTTTATTTAGCACTCTAGACATATGAGTGCTAAAACTTTATACTAGATACAGATATGAGCAAGCGTGATTATTACGAAGTATTGGGCGTGTCAAAAACCGCCTCTGCTGATGAAATTAAGAAGGCGTTTCGACGTTTGGCGGTGCAACATCACCCCGACAAAGAAAACGGCAATGAAGAAAAATTCAAAGAGATCAACGAGGCCTATGACGTCCTGAAAGATAGTCAAAAACGGCAGCGGTATGATCAGTTTGGCCACGCAGGAGTGGGCGGCGCATCGGGTGGCGGTGCTGGCTACGGTGGCGGCAATCCGTTTGAAGGGTTTGGCGGGTTTAACGGTCAAAATATAAATTTCGATTTTGGTGGTGGTTTTGGCGATATTTTTGAGCAAGTATTCGGCGGCGGCGGTTCACGTCGAAGTGGCCCAAAACGTGGCCGAGATGTCGAAGTTCAGCTTCAGCTAACATTCGAGGAGGCAATTTTTGGTTTGCAACACGAAATGACCCTTGACCTAGATGATACATGCGGCCATTGCAAGGGCAGTACCGTTGAGCCGGGCTATGAAATGAAAACGTGTGCAACATGTCAGGGCGCCGGTCAACAAACCAGAGTGATGAACTCAATGTTTGGGCCTATTCAACAAACAGTTCCGTGTACCACGTGTAATGGTAGCGGTAAGGTGCCTGAAAAGGTGTGTACGGTGTGTCGTGGTGCTGGTACGCAACGTAAAAAGCAAACTGTTAAGGTAAAAATACCAGCTGGTATTGATGACGGTGCAACGATTCGCCTCAGTGGTCACGGCGAGGCTATTGGCGGTGGAGAAAAGGGTGATCTGTATATCCATATTCGTGTAAAAGCTCATAAACGTTTCACTCGTGAGGGTGATATTATCCTGTCGGAAGAGCATATCTCGATGGTTGATGCCGCCCTTGGTACTGAAATTGATGTCGATACCGTTGACGGCCCGATTCGCATGAAAGTGCCTGCTGGTACGCAAAGTGGTACCGATTTCAAATTGTCGCAACACGGCGTGCCACACCTTCGCAGCGAGGATAGGCGAGGACCACATATCGTTAGTATCGTCGTTGATACACCAACAAAACTTTCTCGTAAACAAAAGCAAATACTTGAAGATTTTCACAGGAAATAGTGCACCGACACATATCGTCCAACACGCCCCATAAGTATTGCAAAATTAATAAAAATATGCTAAAATATACCAATGACAAAAGCACAAGCGGTAATCGGCTCTAAGTGTATCGTTGACTTCCCGGCTCTAGGGGTTTCTTCGGTGCCGGCGAAGGTTGATACAGGGGCAGATAGCTCGTCAATTTGGGCGTCTGACATTGTTCAAAAAGATAACGGTGAATTAACATTTAAGCTGTTTGCGCCACAATCACCATTTTATACAGGTGAAGTTATCACTGCTACCGATTATTCGATTATTTCTGTAAAAAACTCTTTTGGGCAGGCCGAGTATCGGTATAAGTTGAAGCTTCAACTAAAAATTGCTGGCCGTATTATTAATACGCATTTTACGCTTGCCGACCGTGCCAAAAACAGTCAGCCAATCCTTATCGGACGTCAGACGCTTCGTGGTAAGTTCATCGTTGACGTGTCAAAGAAGACAGAGGCGGGCAAGAAGCGTCTATTGTTACTGTCGGTGTTTGTTTCTGAAAACGTGGCGACGTTTGTAAAGGGCGTCAAAGAACATTCTGCCAACCTTGATATCAAGCATACTACCTACGACAATCTGCTATTTTCTTTCGATAAAAACCGTTCTCGTATTATTCTGAGGGACACTGGCGAAGACATATCGGGATATGATATTGTCCACCTAAAAACATCAGTTGAACGAGACGTAACGGCAACTGTCGCTCGTTATATGGAGCAACGTGGCCGTAAAGTTATCGACGGAACTGCCGTGCAACACTTTCCCGCAAGTAGTAAATTGTACCAATATAATTTATTGGTAAATGCTGGAATCTTGGTACCGAAATCTATATTTATGATGCCGGCTGCCCTGGCTGAGGAAGGTTCATATGAACTGTTGACGTCAAAACTAGGCACCCCTTTCGTCCTTAAGGATATTCACTCAAGCCGTGGCCGCAATAACGAGGTCATTTACGACAAAGCGGCTTACGATGCAATGGTAGGTCGCACACAGAGCGAGCAACCCGTTTATCTTGTGGCGCAAAGTTTCGTTCCTAATAACGGCGATTACCGCTTCCTTGTAATGGGCCAGAAAATCGTGCTGGCAATTTGGCGTCGTCGACAAGATGAAACTACTCATCTCAATAATACGTCGCAAGGCGGATTTGCCGAGTTGCACGACTTAACAGAAATTCCTACAAGGGTACAGCTCGATAGCCTTAAGGCGTTGAAGGCGGTTGGTCGTGATATCGCTGGAGTCGATATGGTGCGTGATACAAAAACAGGGAAGTGGTATTGTTTTGAAGTGAATGATGGCCCGCAAATTGCTTCGGGTGCATTTACTGAAGAAAAACAAAAGGCATACGCATCCTTTATTAAACGAGAGTTGGAGAAATAATCTATGAATATCGCAATTTTATCAAATGGTCCTGGGAACTACTCGACAAAGCGCTTGAAGGAAGAGGCGTTGAAGCGAGGTCACAACGTAACCATAATTAAATACCGTGACTGTTATGCTTCGATTGAGAAAAATAGTCCGACAGTTAGTTACAAAGGTGAAGACCTTGGTAAATTTGATGCAATTATTCCACGCATTGCTGCTAACATGACTCGTTACGGCACGGCGATTGTGCGTCAACTTGAAATGCAGGGCGTGTACACAATCTCTAGCTCGTTAGCAATTAACCGTTCACGTGACAAGCTTAGAAGCATGCAAATTCTTGCAAAGGCTGGCGTTGGCATTCCTAAGACCGTTGTATCTCGTAACTCTGCTGATATCGACGACCTTATCGACAAGCTTGGTGGCACACCAGTTATCATAAAGCTGGCCCGAGGTACCCACGGTAATGGTGTGGTACTCGCTGAAACGAAAAAGGCTGCTAAGTCAGTGCTTCAGGCGCTGTATCTAACCAACGAGGATGGGACAAACGTATTGCTGCAAGAGTTTGTTGAAGAATCGGCCGGTACTGATATTCGTGTCTTCGTGGTTGGCGGTCGTGTGGTCGCTAGTATGAAGCGTCAAAGCCTCGATGATGATTTCCGTTCAAATCTTCACAAGGGTGGTGAGGGTACGAAAATTAAATTAACCGAGGAAGAGCGCAAGATGGCCATTAAAGCTGCGAAAGCAATGGGGCTTAACGTTGCTGGTGTCGACATGATGCGTTCAAGCCGCGGGCCACTTATTCTGGAAGTGAATGCCAGCCCTGGGTTTGGTATCGAAAAAGTAACAGGCCGTGATGTTGCCTCGCCAATTATTGAATATATTGAAATGAACGCCAAGCGTCGCAATAAAAAAGATAAGGTTGGCGCTTAGCCACCTTCGAAACGGTTATGGTAAATGATATACTGGGCTTATGAACAAGCCCAGTTTTCTTAAGTGGCGACCGGCAACAACAGTTATTCTTATCGTGGGCATTGTTTCTTTGCTGCTTTACTCGGTAGCTGCTTATGCGGCAACGCACTTTAAGCCAACGGTTGAAGTGAGAATGGGTAGCGGCGTGTATCATTTGTGGCTGGCGGACACCGAGGCAAACAGAGATCAGGGGTTGTCTGGCGTTGAGTCACTGAGCCCAAACGGCGGGTTACTCATGAAATTTGATAGCGATAACACATGGGGTATATGGATGAAGGATATGAAGATACCTCTTGATATTGTTTGGCTAGATGCTAACAAAAAAGTGGTATATATCGTTAAAAATGCAAGCCCAGATCTTTCAACCGATAGAATATTCACACCGAAAACAAGCGCTCGTTATGTGATTGAACTTCCTGCGGGAACCGTTGAAAATGCTGCAATTAAAACCAATACCGAGGCGACGTTCGACGAAACGAAAACAGAAGGAGCGTGGTAGGTGATACCGATTTTTGTATTTGCGGGCATTGCCGTCATTCTATTTATGGCGTCATTTATATCGAAGCGACGGTTTGGGTTACTTGGCTTGGCGCTAACAGCCGGGGCAACGCTAAGCACCATTTGGGAATATGATGCTGGTTTGGTGGTGTCTAGCACTGGCTTGGTGCCAGATGGGGTAATAACACAGGCGGTAACACAATCGATAGTTGTATTATTGCCAGCATTTTTATTATTGTTCCATGGCTATGCCTATAAAAATATGGTCAGTCGGGTGGTTGGTTCCTTGCTATTTACGGCTTTGGCATTGGCGTTTTTAGTGGAGCCAATTGGCTATGCATTGCCGCTCGACGGGTTTGGCTCGGTGGTGTACGGCAACATTAAAGAATATAAAGACGTGATTGTTAGCGTCGGGGTAATTTTAGCTGTCGTGGATATATTCTTTACAAAGCCAGCGCATCTGGCTGAAAAAAGTGGTAAGAAAAAATAGCCAATATTGACATTGCACCTCTGTTGCTGTATAGTGCATAAGGTCATCCATGCACGATTCGTGCGTGGCTTGCGGGACCGTAGCTCAGCTGGTTAGAGCACCTGCCTTTTAAGCAGGGTGTCATGGGTTCAAGCCCCATCGGTCCCTCCAATTGTATTCCAAAAATTTTGTTTATTTCATCTGTTTGACGCCCTAATTACACCCATAGTATACTGAAACTGATTATGGTTGTTAAGCGTTCTACACAGCTTGCTTTTACTCTAACGGAGATGCTTGTTGTCGCTCCCGTTGTCATTCTATTAATAGGCGCATTTGTCGGATTTATTGTTCATTTGACGGGTGAGGTGCTTGTAACGTCAAAGCAAACGTCAATTTTGTATAGTGCACAGGATGCTATTGGCAGAATTCGTGATGATGTTCGTAAGTCCGCAGGTTTTTTGGCAACAAATTCAGTAGCATTAACATCTCCGCAAGGAAGTGATAATGACACAGCCGAATTTAAGAATGTCGGTTCGCTTGGCGATGTACTTATTTTACGTGCCTTCGCAACCACAAAGAATCCGCTGAGTATTGATAGCGATATTGTACCTCGTAAAGATTCGCCGCTGCCGTGCAGTAGCCCGTCAGTAGGGGCGAATGTACCGCTCGTGTACAATATAATTTATTTTGTAAAAGACAACAGTTTGTGGCGACGGGTTGTTCTGCCGAGTGATTATACAACCGCTGGATGTAGTATCCCGTGGCAGCTGCCGTCATGTCAGGATGATGTGGTGGGTGGCTTCTGTGTTGCGCACGATGAGGAGGTGCTCAGCAATATCATTACAAATAGCGGCTTTCAACTTAGCTATTATTCGAACCCAGGAACGATGACGGAAAACAGTGATGCAGAAGATGAAGGTCAGAGTGATATGGCACGTGCCAGCGCTCTCGAGCCGTTACTTGTTGTCGGTGTCAGTATGACAGTCAGTGCGACGGTGCTTGGTGAACCATTTACAGAACATATTGCGACACGGGTAACTCGATCGTACGCAAACATAACCTCAGAGGCTTATCAATAATGGGCTTTCGTGCAAACATCACTGAAGGCTTTTCTACTGTTGAGCTTTTGGTAACACTATTAATCGCTGCGATATTTTTGTTGTCTGGATATGCTTTGGCGAATGTTGTTCTGGTAGAATCTGGTGACGCAAGGGCAAAGATAAGAGCTCAAATTCTCGCCGATGAATACGTCGATCTTTATCGTCAAACCGTCGGAACATGTAGCCCGTCAACGCCAATAGATGCGCAGAGTGTTTCACGGGAAGGACTCAGCGACGTTGTGGTTACGGTAACAATATCGTGTCCAAATACACAAATTACGACAATATCCAAGGTGTCAGTACAGGTTACTTACGGTATGCCGACAAAGTCTATAGTTATTGATACGTACAGTGCGAGTAGTTAGAAAGTCAACATGAAGGGAATATATAAAATGAATAATAGAACTAGAAATGGGTTTGCGCTTCCAACCGTTTTAACCGCATCAATTGTTATGTTGATGGTACTTGTGACTGCCGTTAGCGTGACCGTGGCGGTGAGGACGACACTGCAACAATCTTCTTATAATAATTTGGCTAAAGCGGCTGCTGATGCTGGTATTGCTGTTGCGCAGGCCTGTTTGCGTCAAAATAAAGATTCAGTAACATGGTCGGATGCAAAACCACTTAAGCCGAATACGGACTGTAACGGTGATGTTGTTTCGGGTGCATCTTCCTACGTTGCGAGCAACAGTACATATCGAACCTATTTTACGGTTGGCAAGCCGAAACAAACTTCCGATTACGACCCAATTGCCGCAGCCAGTAAAGGTTATATCGAATTACTTCGAGGAAGCACGGCAACGGCATGGCGCATCTTTACAACTGATACCGTGTCGGCTTTAGCGGTCGGCGCGGACGGAACGCCAACTGGCACGTCGATTGAGGGCTATTGGACAACTGCGCCCGAAGGCTATTTGCTTGAAGATGGTTCGGCTGTATCGCGAACAACCTATGCGAAGCTATTTACCGTAATTGGTACGACCTATGGCTCTGGTGACGGTCTAACTACATTTAATCTACCAGATTCACGAGGTAGAGTGACGGTAGCGAAGAGTACGGATACTGAGTTTAATGCCATGGGAAAAAAGGGCGGCGAGAAAGAGCATACGCTCACCATTGCTGAAATGCCGTCGCATACTCATGTACAGAATGCACATACGCATACCCAGGCGGCGCATAATCATACACCCTCAACTTCGAATTACTTTTTCTTGGCAGTGCGAGACGGTGATAATATTACAGCCAACACCACGCTGCGCGCCTTCCCCGCTACAGGGTCGAGTGCGTATTTTATATATGCAAATAATGAGACTATTATTAATGAGTATAATTATACTAGCACTGTCGCACCGGCAATCACTAGCACGACAGCAACTAATCAAAACACTGGCGGCGGCGATTCGCACAATAATCTTCAACCATATATCACCCTCAATCGAGCAATTAAGTACTAAAATTCATTGAGAGTTTATATCGCATCCCTACACTAGGTAGGTATGTGGTGGTGGAAGCAAAATGTACATTCTTCGTGGCTAGTTGCCTTAGCGTCGACGGGTTTTGTTGCTGGCGTTGTCGTATCGTTAATTATGCGCTTGCCGTTTGCGGCTGGCATTGGCGGCATATGTGTCGTAATTATAGCGATTATTATTGGTAGGGTATATATGCTGCCAGTAATTGCTTGTGCATCGGTCATAATTGGAGTTAGTTACGGCTCGGTACATTTGGGCGAGCGTAGTGGTTATCGCTATTTTATAGGACAACAAGTAAGGGTGAGCGGGCGCATAAGGGAAGACCCTTCAAAAAGTGCTTCTGGAGCTACGTCGTTACAGCTCGATGCGGTCAGTATTAACGGTATGTCGATGCCCGGAGCGGTATATTTAAGTGTGCGCAGTATCCATGACGTCAAGCGAAGCGATAGGGTAGAAGCAGTGGGGGATGCTTCAGGGGGTTTTGGCTCCTTCCCTATCTCGATTACTGCCACTTCCCTATCCCGAGTTGTCCGACCCGTTTCGGCCGATTTGGGAAGAGTGGTTCGTGATTGGTTTGCGTCTAAAGTTCGTACCGTTTTGCCCGAACCGGGTGCGAGTTTAGGTGTCGGATTTTTAACTGGTCAAAAAAGCGATTTACCGACCGAACTTTCTGATTCTCTAAAGGTGGCTGGGCTTACTCATATTGTGGTGGCAAGCGGTTATAATTTAACCATTTTAGTTCAGCTAGCTCGCAAGCTATTTTTGAAAGCTTCGAAATTTTTAGCGACCATGTCATCAAGCACAATGATTTTTGCATTTATGATGGTGACAGGCCTAAGTCCCAGCATGACCCGAGCCGGTCTAGTATCGGCAATGAGTTTATTGGCGTGGTATTACGGTCATAGCTTTCATCCAATTGTGCTGTTGCCTGTTGCCGCTGCGTTAACGGTGGCGTTTCAACCAAGTTATGTTTGGGGCGATCTAGGTTGGCAACTCAGCTTTGCTGCATTTGCAGGTGTTATGATATTAGCGCCACTTATACAAAGTTATTTCTTTGGCAATACTGAGCCAAGTATAATACGGCAAATTTTTGGCGAGACTATTGCGGCGCACCTTGTTACCATCCCAGTTATCGCAATTAGTTTTGGTGTTATTTCGAACGTCGCAATTGTTGCGAATATTTTAGTTGTACCATTGGTGCCTCTGGCGATGCTTCTTACTTTCTTGTGTGGTATTGGTGCCAGTATTTCGTTGCCGTTTATACAAGTGCTGGCAACACCAACGAGTTGGCTATTGAATTACATGGTAGAAGTAGCACGATTTGTTTCAGAAATACCATGGGCGCAGAGTAAGCTTACGATACCGGTAATTGGATGGGGTTTATATGGGTTAATTTTGGTAGGTCTGTGTCTTTGGATGCGGCGAGCAACAAAATATAACTTTCGAACAAAAAATGTGTCGATACCGCCTTGATATTTAGCGAGGACGATTACGAGCAACTTCACGAGCCATATCGGCAAACATATCATCTATAATGTTGTGGCTAAATTCGCCGTACCTTTTTTTGACGGCAGTTTTAATAAGGAAATCGGCAACTTTTGGGTTTTTTGGCAAGATTGAACCATGCAGGTATGTTCCGATGACATTTTTGTACAGCGCTCCTTCGTGACCGTCCTTGCTGTTATTTCCAGCGCCACGAATCACCGAGGCAAATGCTTGAGTACCGTCAGCGAGATGGGTTTGGCCGCTATGGTTTTCGTAGCCAATAATATCGCCGAACATCGAGCTATGAGTAACAATATTGCCAATCAGCCGCTCGTTGGTGCCGTAGGTTTTTATGTCTAAAATGCCGATACCTTCAAGGTGTGTGCCGTCTAGCGTTTCAAAAAAGCGTCCGAATAATTGGTAAAGTCCACACACTACCAGCATTGGAGTGCCATTGTCGGCCCAGCTTTTTAAGGTTGGTCCAATTTTCAAAAGGTCAGCATGGATTTTTGCTTGGCCGCTGTCTTGTCCGCCGCCGCCGATAATAATGTCGGCTGAATCAGGGAGGGAATCGCCAATATTATATGAAATAACCTGCGGTTCATAACCGTACCATTCGAGCCTACGCATCAATACCTGCAAATTACCGTGGTCTCCGTAAATATTCATATCTTGAGGGTATAGTTGGAGGATTGTTATTTTCTGTTGGGTCGTGGGGCTCATGCAATCATCTCCACCTCTGTGATTTTAGAAAGTTCTTTACGGAGTGCTAGCATTGCGGTGTAGGTACAGTAAATTCGCTTTGGTATGTCGGTGTGGAGCGAAATAAATTCGGAGAGAGCATGCGTGAGCTTTGGTTCAACTTTTTCCATACCGACTTCGTCGTACTGTAAACGAAGCGCCATATCATAGGCTCGGATACCACTAATATACACAGGGGAGTTAGTAAGACTTGTGAAATCAACATCCCAAAGCCAGGACATGTCTCGTCCGTCGGCGTAGTTGTCGTTGATGGCAATCATTGTGGCATAACCTTCAGGGGAGAATGATTCAAGAGCAAGTTTGAAGCCGGCTGGGTTTTTAACTAGCACCAACTCGAGAGGCTGACCTTTAACAATAACCGTCTCTCCCCTGCCGAACGCTGGGGTAACCTCTGAAAGTGCTTTTAATAGTGAGCCCGTTTCGGTATTAGGGATGATCGCTCGAACGAGCGCCAAAGCGGCGGCACTATTAAAAATATTGTAGATACCCTTGAGCTTTAGCGGTGTTGCAAAATTATTGCCGTCGATAGTGAAGGCGGCACCTTGTTCGTTGAAATCTTTAAGTATCACATCGGCTGCAGGCAGTGTTTTTGTTTGCATGGGGGCGGCGGCGTGGAAATCATCATCGTTTGGAAAGTGAGATTTAAGCTTTGCGTCGAGACCAAAATATGAGAGTTTCAGATCCTTTGATGATGGATCCGTTGAATAAGCAAGGCCAACTCTTCTAATACGTTCGTCCTCTCGGTTCATTACTACTGCCGTCGTTGTGGCAGCAGCAATCTTTTCGAGCATTTTTGCAGTAGTATCAATTTCGCCAAATCGGTCGAGCTGATCGCGCATTACGTTGAGCAGCAAAGAATAGCTAGGTTTAATGACTTCAACAAATTTTACCGCATGGGCTTCGTCGAGTTCCAAAACAGCAATGTCGGCATTGAGTTTTCCTTTGGTATCAATTTCACCTAAAAGTGCTGCGGCGACACCGCGAACAAAGTTACTGCCAGTGCGGTTGGTGAAGACCTTAACGCCTTGTGATTCAAGTAGCGATACAACCATTTTTGTAGTGGTTGTTTTGCCGTTAGTTCCACTAATGACAACAACACCTTGGGGAAGTTGAGCGAGAGTGTCAGGGACAAACGATGGGCTGATGCGTTCAACGAATAAACCAGGGAGTGCCGAGCCACCACCACGAAGGCGTGCGACATACCGAACGGCTTTGCCGAAAATAATCGTAAAGGATTGTGGCATATACTTAATTATATCCTATTCGCTCACCTCGGTCATGCTATAATAAAAGCATGTTCTTGGTGGGTCTCATTTCATGGTGGTACGGTAGAGGTTGGGTGGCTCAGTGGCGACGGCTGGTCGGCCAGTTTAAGGCGACGCTTGACTTCTTTTCGGTTGGCCAACTTGCGGCCACATTGTTTGCGCCATTTCGGCAAATTTCTGCTTCAGGGGGAAGTGACAGCTCGTTTGGCGGACAGATGCGAGCATTGGTTGATAAACTCATCTCTCGAATTATAGGCGCGATTGTACGGTTCTTCACCATCCTGATTGGGTTAGTTGTCATTAGCCTGCAGGCAGTATATGGGGCGGTCATTTTATTATTTTGGTGGCTAGTTCCGCTGTTGCCAGTAGCGGGTTGTATTATATTTGCGCTTGGATGGATGCCAGCATGGAAGTAAGGCAATTTAATTGGCACGATCGTCGGGCGCAGTTGGCCCGTTACGGAAAATCTCTCGGGCCGTGGGCCATTGCGCTTCAGTCGCTTGTTGTACTGTTTTTAGTATTTGGCATGGTGTTATTGGCTCTAGAGCTGCCTATCGGTTGGGTAGTCTTTGGATTGGCGGCGGTACCGGCAATGATAGTCCAGTGGTACTACGGCGAGTTGCAGGATGTACCAGTTGATATGGCGCAGCGCTCCATTCACGCTCGAGCGCAAGCTGAATTGCTATCTCACTTGTCAAAACGGCCGACACCTAAAGAGTTGGCGCTGAGCTTAATGCATGTTAACGGCGGTCATTTTTTCGAAGTGCGATTTGGCATTGGCGGCTCATTCTTAAAGGAAGTTGCATCGGACTCTCCTGAAGATACTAGCGCTATTTTTGAGGAAGCATTAAAAATTGCCGACTCAATTGATGGTGTTGTAAGTCCTGGTGCGCTAATTCTAGCGATGGTGCGACAATTGCCAGCTCGTGACACGCTGCTCGGCCACTTGCAGCTCAGCGAGGATGATATCCATCTTGGTATTGAATGGTACCACCATTTGTTGGCTTCAATTAAATCTGGCGCTCGCTTTTCAAAGCAGCCAGGTGGAATCGGTCGCGACTGGTCGTTCGGTTGGATTCCAAATTTATCTCGTTTTGGTGATAATCTATCGCAAAGCGGTACGATGGCCCGCGAAGGAATCCGAAGTCAGGCGGTGCAGCAGCTCATGTCGGGGCTTGATAATGGTGGCGGTGTTGTTGCGCTGGTTGGGAAAGATGGCGTCGGTAAAACCGAGCTTGTGTATGAGGTTGCCGCAAAATTAATGCACCCCGATTCATCAATTCCAAAAGAACTTTGGTACCAGCAGGTGTTTATGCTCGATGCTACCCGACTGCTTTCGGTCACAAGCGAGAAGGGTGGCCTAGAAACCCTCGTAAACAATTTATTAGGTGAGGCATTTGCAGCGAAAAATATAATTATTTGTCTAGATAATGCCGAGTTGTTTTTTGAGGAGGGTGTTGGCTCGGTTGATTTAACACCGCTGTTATTACCAATTATCGAAGCGGGTCGACTACGCATGATTCTTACCCTCAACGAGCAAAAATTCCTGCAAATAAGTAAACGAACACCAGCTCTAGCGAGCGCACTTAATCGTATTACGGTTGAACCAGCCGACGAGCAGACGACGCTTAAAGTATTAGAGGAGCACCTTCCTGTGCTAGAACATAAGCGAAAAGTAACTTATATGTATCAATCTCTCAAGGAAGCCTATCGGCTTAGCCAGCGATATGTGTATGATGTCGCAATGCCCGGTCAGGCAATTTCATTGTTGACGCAAGCGGCCGAGTTTTCGGCCAATGGGCTCGTGACGGTGCAATCAGTCAATGATGCGATTGAACAATTGACTGGTGTTAAAACGGCGGCCGCCAGCGAAGATAGTGAACGTGAAACATTGCTAAACCTTGAAACACTCATTCATCGGCGAATGATTGGACAAGAACGAGCGGTTAGTGTGGTGTCGGATGCGCTGCGCCGAGCACGTTCGGGAGTGCGTAATGTTAACCGCCCTGTCGGGACATTCCTATTTCTTGGGCCAACGGGCGTTGGTAAAACGGAACTTGCTAAGTCGTTGGCGGCTGTGTACTTTGGTGGTGAAAAGAATATCATTCGGCTCGATATGAATGAATTTGTATCACCAGATGATGTTTCTCGTTTAATTGCCGATGGCGCCGACGACCCAAGCAGCCTTACGGCTCAGGTTATGAAACAGCCATTTAGTGTGGTACTTTTTGATGAAATTGAAAAGGCGCATTCAAGCGTGCTAACAACGCTACTTCAGCTGTTAGACGAAGGTATTTTACGGGACGTGCGCAACCGTGAAGTGAGTTTTAGAGATGCCGTTGTGATTGCAACCAGTAACGCTGGCGCCGATCGTATTCAAGAATATCTTAGTCGTGGTTACTCGTTGCAACAATTTGAAGAAACTTTCATAAACGAACTCATTAGCAGCCATATTTTCCACCCAGAATTTTTAAACCGCTTTGACGAAATGGTGGTATTTGGGCCACTTGGAAAAGCACAGTTATTACAAGTCATCGATCTAATTTTGACAGATATAAATAAAAACTTGGTTGAACAAAAAATAACCGTTGTTGTGGCGCAGGATGCCAAAGAATATTTGGTCGAAGCCGGTTATGATGTTCGCCTGGGGGCTCGACCGATGCGACGAATTGTACAGCGAGCGGTTGAAAATACGGTGGCGAAACTGTTACTTGCAAATCAAGTGACGCCAGGTGGAACGATTGAAATTACGAAACAGCAGGTACAAGAAATATTAAGCACGAAACAACAAGCGGATTCTATTATTGCTACTAATTCAAAAAATGTGTAGGCGCTGCGAATAAAAAAATCTCGCCAAAACGAGGATAAAATAAACTTGGGGCGAGTGAGCGGAATTGAACCGCCGACCTTCTGGACCACAATCAGACGCTCTAACCAACTGAGCTACACCCGCCATACATGGCTTTGCTTGAAAATCAGCGCCTGTAGGTATAGCGCTAAGCAATAGCTATTGTAACAGATTGAGCGAAAGAATTAAATATGCTACAATGTCTATCTATGCGGGCGTCGTATAATGGCTAATATACGTGCCTTCCAAGCATGTGATGAGAGTTCGATTCTCTCCGCCCGCACCATAGAACTATCTAGCTGCAGATCTTTTGCTATACTGATAATACGCCCCGGTAGCTCAGTTGGATAGAGCAGAGGACTTCTAAGCCTAAGGTCGCTGGTTCAAATCCAGCCCGGGGTACCATGACGGTCGAAATTGAAATAATACATAAAACTTATCGCCACCTAGCACCACGGCTTCAGATACATTTTGATGCTTAGTCTATAGCGACAGTTTTTATTTGCTCGCTTTTCGTAGCAGCACTATCATCACAACTGTAGATATGAGAGTCACGCCGGTGACGCCATAGCTAAACAGCTCGGTCGCACCAGCCTCAGGATTGATGCGAAATTCCCACAACATGTAGGTGAGGGCCGAGAATATAGTTCCGATAAACGACGCTATGAATAGTCGGAAAAGAATATCCTTCAACGTTCCTAAGCATAAATATGCGACGGCAGCGATGACAATTGGAGTGCTTGTGATAAGACCAAATATCGCAATGATTACCATGATAGCTGAAATTTCGGCATAATTAAGAAACGGAAGCGATATTAAAAGTGCAACTTGCGCTAAAACAAATGCGAATATAAATGTTTGTTGAAACCATGTTGCATATGCCGATATCGATGCTCGCTTCAAGTAGGCGATAAGTCCCACCATAAGCACTAGTAGCAAAGCAATCAGTGACATACCCTCAAACATAATCATCTCCCACGGATATGATAGTGTTCCAAAAAGGTGTCGAATAAGTAGACGAGCGGAGTCAATAAGACTAGATGTGATAAAGGTGAGCAGCCCGAAGCTAGTTGCGGTAATTATCACACTCGACAAAGATTGCTTCGCTTTGCCTTTTAGTTTTTTGTTGGCAAGCCAGGCGAATAATAGCCCGATTCCAAATCCGCCAAGAAGTGTTATGGCAAATCGCCCACAGTAGACATAAAACAGACTGCGATGAAATGTAAGCGTGAATGGCGGGTTGTGTGAAATGTTGATGAATATAAAAAGCGTTGTTATAACGGCAAGTGCCAATAAGATAAGTCCGGCATAGACTATAATTTTCTTAAACTTCGATGAAATGTTTATGTTATTTTTAACCATAATTTTATTTTATCATGTTTATGGTTTGTACATTACCTATGTTACTATGGCACTATATGGGTATGAAAGAGTGGATAAAAAATAAAAAGGTATACATAACCTTACTAGCTTGCGGTGTTGTCATTGTTGGTATTTGTAGCGTAGTTTTGCTAATTGGGGTAAAGAAATCAGCCGAAACCGATACGTCATCGGTTGTATTTATACACAATAGCACTACTCTCCCCGGCTGGTGGGCTGGTGATAACTATTCACCACGGGATGAGCGTCCTGATGACACCAACCTTGCGACTGCACAGATGACCGCTGCGCAAGGCAGTAAAGACGTGCCCGGAGCGTGTTTTGCGACGTTTTCCTATTTTGATGGAGAAGTAGATGTAACGAATGAAATTGAAAAAATAAAATCAAGCTTGGTGGGCGGTGATACGCCTCTCGAAAAAGTAGGCGAATATCGTCGTGCTATGTCAACGTTCGAGGGTGTTAAAGATTATACCCTGTATCAATATAGGGTGGTTGATGCTTCAAAGTTAAAATCTGTTGAGGGTGTTGAGCTTGGATATGTTCCGTTAAGCAATGGCTATGTCGAAATGCGAGGGTACTGTGAACATACAGCCCAATTGAGTGACACACTGCCGGTGTTTACGGTGGACGGCATAAATATTAAGGACAAAGCACAGGACAAGGCGTAGAAAGCTGACATATGGAACGGCCAATTTTAAGTACCAATGAGGTAGAAGCCGCAAAATTTGACGAGATTGCGTCTAGGGTTAAAGATCAGTTTGGCGATGAAGCACTATTTCTATACAAGCGTGAAGGGAAGACCTACTTATTGACCGTTGACGAAGCAATGATAATTTCTGGTGAGCATATTGCACCACTTGAGCTACATATTATACTCGACATCTTTTCGGGCATGTATGCTGAAGCGCAACAGTTTCGGCAGTTAACCGAAAAACGTCCCGACATGGATGTGTTGTATCAAAAAAGCCGACACAATACACGACAGGCTCTGGCTCGTTACGCTGTTAGAGAAAGTTCGGAAGAGGGCTAGAAAATGAACGAAGCGGCGGCAAGTTTCGAGTTTTCTACCGCCGAACCTGTTATTGACGTTGAAAATGCTGAGGCTCTGGAAGCTGAGACGCTGAGTGACGATGAGCTACTCATGCGAGCCCTGGCGGAAGAAGGCTTTATAAATCACGAACAACAAGAAAGCCTTGAAATCAGTCGTCAAGCGACGATGGACGAAGTGCGTGCGCATTTTGGTGGCCAGGTATTTCAATACAAGCAATATTCGGGCGATATCGACACTATTTTTGCACTATGCCCAGAGATGCGGCGCATTATCGATCAGGGAGCTCCAGTGGTAATTGCGACATTTGAGGGGCATAAAATAAGCAACACAGATGATCAAATGGAGAACGGCGAGCAGGTTGAGGAGGCTAGCGAAGAAACCCGCAATGAACTTGAGACGACTCATGATGCGCAAACTAAGGAGGCAAAGCCTAAAACGACTCCGGGCGATACTAAGCAAGACCACCTAACAACTCCTCTGCTAAAAAAAGATAAACCAGTGCAGGCCGCACAAGCAAAAAAACCGTTCATTAAAGAAGATAAGGCAGCGAAGGAAATCAAAAGTAGGCCCAAACAGGTAACGCCGCCAGAGCTACCATCCATTCGACGGCAGAAAGTTGAAAAGAAAGAAGTTGAAAAGCAAGAAGTTGCGCCGACTTACCTGCCCTTTGTAGCACATATGATGGATGAGGGCGAACCGCTCGTTATTACAGATACCTATGAAATACGGCCAGCAGATAAAGAAACGGTTATTGAGCATGCGCTTCGTGAAGAAATGCCTGACGAACGTATTGAGACACCTGAATTGTATATAGTAACAGAGCCTATTGAAAGGGTTGAAGCGGACGAGGTTAACGAGTCGGACGAGATAGTTGAGCGGGATGTGACCATCGAAATAAGCCAGAATATTACTGAATTGGTACAAGTAGAAGCTAGCCTTGATACATTATTCGTTGCCATTATTGAGGTTATAGAACACGACGAGATGCCTGAAAGTGATGAATCGCTTTATGCTTTACTATCTGCTGTGGCGCTCACGAAGGAGTCGGTTGAACAGCTCTATGCCGCCGCAACAAAACAGGAGTGTGCCGAGGCGCTCGAACAAATTGTTATGCGGCTTACGCTCATATTGCACGATCTTGGCTACGAGAACCCTGAAGCCATCATTCAGGCCTATATGAATACGCATTCAATTGATTCATTGAAGTATTTAATTGAACGCCTTGAACGATTACTTATTGTGCAGCTCGAACGCAACGGTCGTGCGGTTAGTAAGTCAACTGATGTCCATCCACGTCACACTCGGCTCGGTAAGATAGCTTCATATATAATGAAGTTACTTCTACCGCAGGAACAGCTTGCTTAATTATTCGGTAATATCACGGATAACCGTTATGCGAGCACCAAGGCTGTTAAGACGCATGGCCAAATCTTCGTAGCCACGGTTTATAGAGTAAACATTACGAAGCGTCGAAACGCCCGGTGCGGCTAGCATTGCCAATAGCACAACAACGGCTGGACGCAGTGCGGGCGGGGTAATACTTTCGGCTGGCTTCCATTTGGTTGGCCCTTCGATGTACAAGCGATGCGGGTCGACAAGTTGCACATTGGCGTTAAGTTTTGTGAGCTCGGTTAAGTAGATAGCACGATTTTCGTAAACCCAGTCGTGAATAAGTGTGCGGCCTTCGGCGGCCGTTGCAATGAGGGCAAAAAATGGTAAGTTGTCGATATTGAGTCCTGGAAATGGCATTGGGTGAATTTTATCGATTGGAGCATGGAGGCGGCTCACTTTAGTGGTAATATCCACGAGTCGGGTTCGACCATTTAGGGCGGTATATTCATCGGAAAGCTCGTATTCAAACCCCATATTTTCAAGGAATTTAAGGTCGATTTCGAGGAACTCAATTGGTGCACGTTCAATGGTAATTTCAGATTTTGTAACGATTGCGGCCGCAATAAAGCTCATTACTTCGATAGGATCTTCGGCGGGTGCATATTCGATATTTTTATTAATATCAGAAAGCCCCGTAATGGTAAGGGTGGTAGTGCCAATGCCTTCTATTTTGACGCCCAATTTCTCAAGGTAGAAACAAAGGTCTTGTACCATGTAATTTGGGCTGGCGTTGCGAATAATCGTGGTGCCATCGTTAAGCGCAGCGGCCATGAGGACGTTTTCGGTAACGGTATCGCCACGCTCAGATAACACAATGGTGCGCTCGGGTTTTACGGGGTGTGCAGTAACGTTGTACGTATCCGTCAGGGTTTCAACGTTCAGGCCAAATGGGTGAAGGCCGTCAAGGTGTGGCTCGACCGTCCGCTCGCCCAAGCTACAGCCACCAGCAAAAGGAAGTTCAAATTGCTTGTAACGGTGCATAAGCGGTCCGATGAACATAATAATGCTACGGGTGCGCCTTGCAGCGTCAACATCCATTTCGTCGAGTTTTAATTTTGCCGGGGGAATAATTTCGAGGTCGTTATCATTAAACCAGCGGGTTTTGACGCCCACACTATTCAGTACTTCAATAATACGGTTGACCTCTTCAATACGTGCGACACTACGAAGGGTGGTTGTGCCACGGTTCAAAAGTGAAGCGCACAGAAGAGCGACGGCAGCATTTTTACTGGTTTTGGCTCTAATGCGACCTGAGAGTTTCACACCGCCTTCAACACGGAAATTCACCGAGCCAGGCTGGTTTGGGCTAATAATTGGGCTTGACAAAACGTCGCTGATACGACCCAGCATATCAAGGCTGATATTTTGTCCGCCTTTTTCAATTCGGTTAATCGCACTTTGGCTGGTGCCAAGTGCTTTGGCCAGTTCGAGCTGTGTCATACCTCTCGATTGGCGGTTTTCTTGTATTAAACGTCCGATTTTCGCTGAATAGTTCTTTGAATCCATAGTGATTATTTTATATCATTTTTGATATATTGTAAATACTGTATACCTCAAAGCAATTTACCTGCATCTGTTCTCAAGAGACCGTTACACGCCTTGAAATTCACGTTTTAGCGAGGTAATTTCAAGGGTTGCACTTCGCTTTTAGTCTCTTTCAAACAGATGCAGGTAAATTGCTTTGAGGTATAATAGTTTTTAACAGGAGATAATAAATGACAGATATGCGCCCTACGGTACAGAATGATGATGCGGTTGCGAAGTTGATTGCGGGTGAGGAAGAACGCCAAAAAGAGACGATCGAGCTGATTCCCAGTGAGAACTACGTTAGTGATGACGTGTTGGCTGCCCTCGGCAGCGTATTCACCAATAAATATTCCGAGGGTTACCCTGGCAAGCGATATTACGGTGGGCAAACCTATACCGATCAACTCGAGCAACTTGCTATCGACCGTGCGAAAAAGCTTTTTCGTGCCGATCACGCCAATGTACAACCACACTCAGGCGCACCCGCTAACGAGGCTGTATACAGTGCCTGGCTCGAGCCTGGCGACACGGTGCTTGCGATGGATTTGGGCCACGGTGGTCACCTTACGCACGGTGCGCCAGTAACCCGAAGTGCTCAATTGTATAACTTTGTACGCTATAAAATGAAAGATGTCAGTACGGGTGAGATTGATTACGACGAGTTGCTTCGGCTTGCTCTTCAACATAAGCCAAAGCTTATTTTGGCGGGATTTAGTGCGTACCCACGAGAACTTGACTATGAGAAGTTTGTCGCTATCGGGAATGAGGTGGGAGCGCTTTTGATGGCGGACATGGCGCACATCGCAGGTTTAATTGCTGGTGGTGTAGCGAAAAATCCTCTTGACTATGGGTTCCATGTTATGACCACAACTACCCATAAAACACTGCGTGGCCCTCGGGGCGGCTTGATATTATCAAAAGGAATTGTGTCTAATCCATTAAAGGTGCCACAGAAAACTATCGAAAACATTCCTACATTAATTGACCGTGCTGTTTTTCCTGGTACACAGGGGGGTCCGCATATGCATGTCATTGCCGCTAAGGCAGTGGCATTTCACGAGGCTATGCAGCCAGAGTTTGCGGATTACGCAGAACAGGTGGTGGCAAATGCTCGGGTTTTGGCTGATGGGCTTAAAAAAGGTGGCTTATCACTTATTACCGGCGGAACGAGCAATCACTTGATATTGGCTAATGTCTACGAGAGCTTTGGTATTGACGGAAAAGAGGCGCAAGAACGCCTTGAGGCGATTGGTATAACCGTCAACGCCAACGCCGTTCCTGATGACCCGCTGCCGCCATTCCGCCCAAGCGGTATTCGTCTCGGAACACCTGCGGTGACAACCCGCGGAATGAAAGAAGCCGATATGGTAACGATAGCCGAACGAATTATTACCGAATTAAAAAATAACCTTCCGTAGTGGAAGGTTATTTTTATTGAATTGATGACTAGCTAGCTGGACAGACCGCAGCGTTGCCTACGCTGACAGAGTCAACACCGGCGCCACCCGACTTGTTAGGGTCGTAGAAATTGATTTTAAGACCAGTAATATTTGCACTGTTAATGTCAGCTTGGTCATCTGTAAAGCCAGACGCTGCACATTTTTGAATTACAAGACGCTTTGTCATGTCGGTATCATTTACCAAACTTGAAGTACTTGCGTTGAATGTAACAAGTGTGCTGCTTGGGTAGTAGTACGACTTACTTGAGTCGGCTGAAAGGTCGGTAGTTGCAACTGGGTAGTTACCAACTTCTGATTGGTAGAGTTCGGCCTTCTTTTGATATGTTGCCGCTTGGCCCTTAACGGCTGCTTGGTTTGCACGACCAGTAATACCATTATAAGAAACGATAGTAATTGCTGCCAAAATTGCGATAACAACAACCACAATCAAAAGTTCGACAATTGTGAAACCTTGATTTTTAGCTTTGATGTCTGTGAGACTCATGTTGAGTTGCCCCCTATTTATAAAACATTATTGTTCTGCTTAAACTTTACTACGTTTACCTTGCAAGCGCAAGCATTTTTATTGCTCGGCAACAAAAGATATTCCATCGAGAGAGAGGAATGTATTATTACTACCGTAAAAGTAAATATCTCCGTTGGGATTTATGTCAAGGCGGGTCATAGCACCGTTCACGGATGCGGTGCCAACGATACGCTGTTTTGGCAAAAACCCTGCAGGAAGCGTGCCGACAACTGTACCAGAGGTGGTTACACCTGATTTTACTAGTCCCTTTAAATGAACAACGTTATCGCTTGTTTTGGTGTACTGTGCTGTAGAGAATGAACCTCCGTAATTAACCCAACTGTTTTTTAGTGTTAAGTTTGACCACGTCACGCTTGCCGAGGCGGGGAGATAGGACATAGTCAACGTCAGATAGCTATTACTACCTTGACCTCTAGATTCGAGGAGGGATGGCGAGGCGGACAGATTGAGAGCAGCAACTGCCGGTCCAGAGCTGACGGTCGTCATAATCATTGTTTGTGGTGGTGCTAGACCAGCTGGCAGCGTGAATATATCGGTACCGTTAGTATTCGTTCCGTTCTTGATAAGACCTTGCATAACCACCCGTCCTGTACTGTCCTGTGCATAGGTTGCAAATGCGTACCCGCCAGGTGCCGCCGAGTAGTTAACCCAGCTATTTAGCAGTGTTGGTGATGTTCGTGTATATGAAGCGCTAGCAGGTAGGTAGCGAATGGTCTCTAGCGAATACCATGTACGTGATCCACCATTGAATAAAACATCACCACTTGGCTGAACGTCAACACGGCCGAGAACGTTATTGTAGGTTGTAGTAGCAAATATTAACCTATCTGTTGGTACGTAGTCGCTTGGTAGCCTCCCGATCACCCCTTCGTTGGCAGGCGTGCCGGGGTTGCTAACCAAACCTCTTAGCAGTACATAGCCGGCTTTAGTTTTGGTGTACGCAGCCGCACCGAACGACCCACCGTAATCAGTCCAGCCATTTTGCAATATAAGTGGCGCCCATAGCGGTATTGTGGTTGATGAAGTGGCGTAGCTTGAAGAGCCAAAGGAGTTGGTCGAACGAACCTGCACGTCTACGGTATCTGTGTGGGTGCCAGCAGTTACAACAAATGAACGATTCGTATTGGTAATTCCTGTGGTTGCGCCGGTCCAACTTCCGCCATTAATACGATACTGAGCATCGTAGCTGGTTGCACCTGTCACCTGAGGCCATGTGACGGTTATGACGTGGCCATTCGATACAACGGCGGATGGTGTTGGTGAGTTTGGTGCCGATGTGACGGCTACATCTGGGGCGATACCTGAGGCATTGGCGTCAAGCCTAGTTGCTCGTATCGAACTTGTTTTGGTAATTGCACGTCCAGCAATTGTTTGGTTGGCGGTAATACTCACTTCAACAGTTGGCGTGGCGAGCATGGCGGTTGCTCTAGCGGCATCAGTGGCAGCGGCGTTGACGGCTGTTGTGTCGGCAGTTGTTGAACTAGCGACGTTAAAGTAGTTAATAGTAAAGTTTTCCGGAGTAACTCCCGTCAGTAATTTTTCGTCGCTTGATTTGCAGAACGGGAGCAGCCCCGCATTGTAGCCGTCGATACAAGTTGGCAGCTGCCACGGTGCGGCACTGCCACAGTAGGTTGAAGTATCAGTGTAGGTTGATGGCATGATTACCCGCCGCCAGAGGGTATTGTTATTATCGACAAAGTAGACAATATTCATCGACATTGCCTTGTTTTTTGAGTACACCGAGGCGGTTGTACAATTATTTGGCTGATCTTTTAAGTAAATATACTGAGAAGTATTGGAAAGTGGGTTGGTGCTGGTGACAAACGAATTAAGGATAAGGCTAGCAGGTGAGCCGCCCGATGATACTTTATTAACATTGGTGAAATTTGTTGTACTTCCCGCTGTGGTTGTACCGCCGTAACCTTGCTTAGTGCTCGATACATCAATTGAGTTAACCGCAAGGAAGGTTGAACTTAGTTTGACATCCTCCTCGATGCGATTGAGTGCGTCTTGGATATTGTAGGTGATCAAATTTGCACCACGAGATGACAGTACCTCGCCAGTGAGATTGACGATAAGACCGACAAACGCACCAATAATAAGAATAACGATTGGCGCAATAATCATCATTTCGACTAGCGTAAAGCCTGGCGACCGTTTTCGGTTTATGCGCTTTAGGCGAGGAATGCGTGATACCTGATTAATCATTTTGCCCCTCCGTTGTAAAGCTGAAGTACTTCACTGGCGGAAAGCGCACGGCCATAGAAGCGAATGTCATCGAGTGTTCCGTTAAAGAAGCTGCTCGTGCATGCTGTCGGGCTTGGCTCTGACCCGATACATAGCGGCACGGTAGTAGTTGACCATGACATTGCGCCGCTCGCAGCAGATGATGTAGCCGCTCCGTTGTTGATGTAAACTTTAACTGAACTTCCATCATAGACACCAGCGGCAAAAATCCATACGTTACTTGAGGGAGCTACCGATGTATTGCAAGATGAAGAGTACGCACCGTTAACCCATACAATAAATTGCACTCCAGTAGTGCACCCTGAAATGCCTGTATAAAAAGACCATCCGCCATTTTCGGTAGTAGCAGCGATGACTTGAGATGCTGCCGAGCTGGTTTTAAACCATCCGGTTATAGAAAATGCTGCGGTCGGCTTTTGCATACTAGTTAGAGGTACAAGGATAGATGAACTGCTTCCGTTGAATAAGAAGGCATTTGCGCCAACGCCATTTTGACCTGTTGTCGGGGATATGTTTGTAACTGTTCCAGTGATATTTCCTACCGAACTATCGCCGTTCTGGTTCAATTTCCACCAACCAATCAATCCATCAGTAACTTCGGCGCTCGTGGTTGCGCCAGTCGATTTATCAACATATGTGGCCGATTTTATTGTTTTCTGATCGGTACCAATCCCGTAAGTTATAGATGCTTCAACTCGGCTGAGTGTTGGGGCATCGGACTGGGGGCAGGTGATTGCAACGGTAACAACTGGGTTGGCAATTGTCGGGATGGTAATAGCTTGGGCGGCGAGTGGGGTCAGTGTTGTGCATGGGTTGGTGGCCGATTCGATGTAGCGCCGTAAATAATCGTAAGAAACATTGCTGACCGTTGCCTCGGCCCGGGTATCGCCACCATCTTTCATCACCACGTTAAATAGTTGATAGCCGGCCGCTAATAATATTGCACCTATAAATAATGTCACTAGAAGCTCGACGGTACTAAACCCAAGAGTCTGTCGAAAGGAGTGTCTCATTGCCGCTTGCTGGTTAGTTTATGCACTTGGTTATCTGTTTCTTGGAAATAGTAAATATTAAATCGACGACAATCGCCGTTGGTGATGCGACTAGCGCACAGCGTCCCAGTACCAGTAAGTGGCTGGTAGACGTAGACGTCATTTGTACTCGACGGCTGAGGCGTGACGCCTGTCGTTGTTGTGTTCGCATTGGTTGCAACGACGATACTCATGGGGTCGCCAAGACTTATATCAGGGGCGTGGATACTTTTTGGGTCGATATCGGGAAGATAGGTCGTGATATCGCTATCAGTCATGAAATCAAGACCAAGATATGAACCGCCGCTCATTGGAATATCGGGGTTAAGATTTACATAGAAATTTTCAAGATTCAGGGCAATAGCTTCAACGTCACCTTTTCGTTCGGCATCACGAGCGTTTGCCTGAGTCCCGTTAAGATTGACGACGGCAAGTGTTAAAAGAATACCCATTATAGTAATGGTGATTGCCAACTCAACAATCGTAAACCCACGTCGCATCATACATATAGCATAAGTGGTTTGGGGCGAATTCGCAAGCGACTATTGAAGTGATATCTCGAGAGGTTCTTGTGAAATTTGAATTTGAAATATATCACGAACCTTACCAATAATTTCATCACGGGCGGCAGAAAGATCAGCATAGCCCGTCGCCGCTTCGTTAATGAGTACAAGGGCGTTCTTTTCGTGAACTCGCATGCCATGCAGAAGAGCGCCCTTTAACCCGGCTGACTCAATTAGCCAGCCAGTCGGTATTTTAATTGTTCCGTCACCCATTGGGTATGACTTTATTTCGGGGAAGCGGGCTTGAAGCTCACCGAGCTGCCAACTTTCGATAAGGGCATTTTTAAAAAATGATCCTGAATTTGGCATAAGCGATGGGTCGGGCAGCTTGTCTGCTCGAATTGCGATAACCGCCTCACGAACAGTTTGCTGAGTAAATACAGAAATAGCATGATTATCGAAATATGCTTGGAGTGATTCATAAAAGGGTGGCGCAGGAAGTGATTTTGAAAGGCGTAAGGTAATACTGGTAATAATATATCGACCCTGCTGTTCGCCCCTAAAAATACTATGACGATATGAAAACTGGCAGTCGCTATTTTGTAAGGTCACTATGGTGTTGGCTGTCGTATCGTACGCTTCAAGTGAGACCAGTGTTTCAGCAATTTCTTGGCCGTAAGCGCCAATATTTTGCACTGGAGCAGCACCTGCCGTACCAGGGATTGCCGAGAGAGCCTCGATACCGGTAAGGTGCATATCGACGGTTTTTTTAACGACATCGTCCCAAACCTCACCAGCGCCAACTTTTAATGTTGTCGTGTTGAGGTCATCGGCAATTACCTCGATACCAGGGATTTTCATACGCAGCACCAGGCCTGGGTAGCCTTCGTCCCGAGCGATAACGTTGCTTCCGCCGCCCAAGATAAATAAAGGGACTTGCTTCTTTTGAGCTTCTTGAACGAAATCGTTGAGCTCCTGGACTGTGTGAACCTCGCCAAAGTATTGAGCTGGTCCGCCAAGTTTCATTGTGGTGAGATTTTTTAGTAGTACGTTTGTATGAATATCCATAAGTATCTAGGATTATAGCTATTTTACCGATATTATGCTACAATTACCCCTGTACTAACGTGCACCCGTAGCTCAGTGGATTAGAGCACTGGTCTTCGGAACCAGGTGTCGCAAGTTCGAATCTTGCCGGGTGTACCATTTTTTTGGATTATTTTTTTCGTGTTGACTTAGCTGCTTTCTTGGCGTGTTCAAACCCAAGAACTGACAGGAATATTAAGACAATACCAGCGACTAGAGCGCCGAAAGAAACGACCTTTGCGACTACGGCCATAGTGTCAAATGCATATACATTAAGTAAAATTGCCCGAAGCGTTTCACCGCGGAATACCGTACTGACTTGTCCAGCCAACGCTGTGTCAGATGGATTGGCAAGTGATGCTGAACTCAATTCAGAATACGATTTTCCGCCACCAATTTTTTCAAGGTGAACTCGGATGTAGTTGTTGGCGAATACTTTTGCCTGCTCACCATTCAGTACTTGTTGGCCAGCGAACGGTTTGATAGCTGCTTGGTCTGACTCTGGAAGCGACGTAAAGCTTGCAGTATCTTCTGCTGGGAGGGTAATATTTTGTGGCTCAAGTTGCGACGTTACCTGGTCGTGAATAAAAACATACGTTCCGTATAATACCGCCGAACCGATCAGAAATACTGCTGCGAGCAGTAGTCCGATGTAAGAAATTGTCCTGTCAATTGCGCTTCGTTTCATAAAATGTCCCACCTTTCAGAAACCGTTTATGTATTTGTGTACCTATAGTATAGCCTATTTACTAAAAAACTATTGATTCAAATCACATAATAGCAGGCCGGAGCTTGGTAACGGTTGCAAAACAGTGGTAAAAAGAGTATAATTTGCCAAGATTGGGTCAGTAGCTCAGCTGGTTAGAGCGTCTGCCTCTTAAGCAGAATGTCGAGGGTTCAAGTCCCTCCTGACCCTCCATAGAAAAAGCCGCTTTATTATGAAGCGGTTTTTTCTTTTTGGGGTAGTTTAATTGTCGCTTCAAGTTTGCTAGGCTAAGATTATGAGAATTCTTGATGGTCGTGAACTGGCCGAATATGTAAAAGAGCGTCAGGCCAAACAGGTGAGAGCATTGCGACAAACCTGGAATACCTTACCGAAACTCGCTCTTATTGTTGCGAGCGACACTCCAGTCATTAATACATTTGTTCGATTGAAGAAAACATACGGCGAGGATATTTTAATCGATGTTGATGTGCACGCCATCTCGCAGGCCAACGTTGCGGAGCTGATATCGACGCTCAATAATGATAGCTCGGTGCATGGTATTGTTTTGCAGCTACCTCTTTCGGATATATCAGAAACTGACGCACTTGTTGGCCTGATTGCGCCAGAAAAAGATGTTGATGGGTTGGGCCCCCATGCAAAGTACGTGTCGGCAACAGCCACGGCGATTGACTGGTTGTTGGCGGGCTATAACGTGTCGCTTTCGGAACGTTCAATTGCGATTGTTGGCAACGGCCGATTGGTCGGTGCTCCTCTAGCTAAATTATGGACTAATGCTGGCCTTGACGTGACGGTATATGATGATACAACCGCTGATTTAGCGACATCTCTTCGGTCTGCGTCCGTCGTTGTTACGGCAACTGGCGTGCCAGGTCTTATCCAGTCCTCGATGCTTTCACCTGGAGCGGTCGTCGTTGATGCTGGTACGGCATCTGAAAACGGTGTAATAGTAGGAGATGTTGCCGACGACGTTCGTGAACGAGAGGATATCACCATCACCCCAGTTAGGGGTGGAGTGGGCCCGCTGACCATTGCGGCCCTATTTGACAATGTTATTACTGCTGCCCGAGCGCTTCTTTGACACGCTGCACAACTTGGCGTGGAGTTAATTCTGCTTTAACTATATAGCTGTGAATCCCTAATGTACGAATGTTCTTTGGCGCTTCTTCTTCACCAAGGTTAGTAAGTATAATTGTTGGAATATCCTTGCCCCATGGTTGTCTGCGGATTTCGGCTAGCGCTTCGCCACCAGTCATTTCGGGCATTTGTAAATCAAGCAAAATAATATCGGGTGAAAAATGCTCAACTAATGCGACGCCTTTTTTGCCGTTATCGGCAAGCTGCACATCGAAACCATCCGTCTCAAATTTCATGCGGTACATTTGGCTAATTACTGGGTCGTCTTCGATGATGGCGATTTTGGTCATGGTTATATGATAAAGGAAACCACTAGAAAAATAAAGTAAAATGTTGTAAAATAACAGTAGTTATCACGATAATCCACCATGACAGACATTATGCCCAAATTTGAGACAACGCCCGCTGCTCGTTTAGCGCATACTCCTGAGCGCCTACAAGATATTACTTTCACGACACAAAAAGTAACTCCAGAAGACTCTGAATTGTGGCTTGCTATGGGGCAGCTTCGAGCTCGTGAATATCTTAAACGAGATTATATTTCGCCTGATGACCTCGACGAGGATGGTGCCGAGTACGATATGTACGACGACCGTGCCGAGCACTTTATTGCCGTTAATGATGGCGGTCAGGTGATTGGAACGGCTCGAGTAATAAACCGTGCCAATCAAGGGCTTGAGCTACCTGGTGAAAAGGAATTTAATCAACTTTTGCCTGAAGATGCGCAGGAAATTTCTCGATTCATTCATGATTCGTCGTTGTCGCCAAACGAAGGTGCGCTGGTGACCCTTGCGATGATTCGAGCAATTTTGCGACTTACAAAAGGAGTCAGCGATAAAGTATATGCCGTTCTCGAGCATAAATTATACCGCCATATCGATCATCATATTGGTATAAAACTAAGAACTATCGCCCAGCCTCAATCTATTTCTCACTATAACAACACAGTAAATTATTTAGTTGAAATGAGTCCTCAGTACGTCACGTCACAAATTCATGAACGGGACGAACGCATATACCGTGAAACAATAAATCGCCCTGCATTGATGGAAAGTATGGCGGGTAAACCATTCGCACCGTTTTTTGAACGTGATAATGCGACCAAAGGACTTGGCCGGGTGTCGCTACGTGATCTTACTGCACCAAATCCTGAACAGTTTGAACGGAACCGCGGGTTTTATAGCGAAAGAGAGCAGCAGAAATTGTGGAATTCAACTGTGGCGATTGCGGGTGTCGGCGGTGACGGTGGGCAACTTGCCATAACGCTTGCTCAAGCTGGTGTGCGTACGTTTTATCTGGCAGATCCTGAAACATTTTCAGTTGAAAACCTTAATCGACAGGCCGGAGCTGATTATTCGACGATTGGTCACAACAAAGCCGAGGTGATTGCCAAGCAGCTCCGTGCACTTGGTGCAACAACCCATGTGTATACCGAAGGTGTCACTGAAGAAAATGTTGAAGATTTTATGAAACACAGCGATCTTGTTATCGATGAAACTGAGTTTACAATGCCTGAAATTGGGGCGATGATTGCAAAGCAGGCTCGCAATTATAAACTTCCCGTCCTTATGGCCCTTAACATTGGCTTCGGGTCGTACACGACATCGTTTTCTCCGACCGGAACAACTTTCGAAGAATATCTTGGTTTTGATCACCCATCGATAAGTATCGAGGAAATCAAAGAAAAAGCGGCACAGTCGCCGCTACCAGTTGATAAATGGGCGCCGCATATTCCGTCATATGCTAATGTTGAAATACTTCGAAAGGTGATGGATGGCGAGCTATCGGCGCCGAGCGTTGCGCAAGGTGTTCAAATGGCCGCAGCTGACGCTGGCACTCAGGCGGTTGCCCACCTTTTACGGGATATAAATCCAACGTGGAATAAGTGGATTTCATGGGCGCCAGTTGGTGACGTGATGGATGTACGAGACGGAAGAAAGCGTGTTCATGCTCGTTCGGCCCACTTTGCGACAAGTGTTGCGATTGCCGCACTAAATACCCGCCGAGGCAAAAGCCACCCGACGCAAAATTAAGCACATAAAGTGTAGTATAATCACCACATGAACCTGCTTACGCTTGTTGCTTTTGTGGTGGTGGAAATCGTCTTCGGTACGTTTATCGTTCTTATCGGACGAAGCGGCCTTAAGGACCGGCTTAATGTATCATTTTTCTTATTCCTCATTTCATTTGCAGTTTGGGCGGGTGCAAACTTTACCAGTAATTTACTTTCGGTCACAATGGAGACGACACTCCTACTCAATCGGGTGCTCTTTTTCGTGTCGATTATTTGCTTACTTGCGGTATTGAAATTCATCACGACGATGACACATCAAAAGGAGAGCCCAGTATCGGCGGCACTATTGTGGATAGTGACAATTGTTGGCATTATTGTTTCGTTTTTACCAACAACCATTACCGATGTATACGTGACGAAATCGGTTGTTGGCGTAAGTTTTGGTATAACCGCATACGTGTATTTTTTGGCAGTGGCATATTTGGGTGGATCGGCGGTCGTTCGATTATTTAGTGGCCTAAAGCAAAAAACGGCACTAGAACGAAGTAGAGCGCGGGTGCTGCTAGTGAGTATTGGCATTGCAATTGCGACAATTAGTATTACAAATATTTTGCTGCCCGTTGTGTGGAGTATTTTTACCTTCACGATGGTGGGGCTATTTGCCGGTATGTTTATTATCGCTGGTGTATCGTATGGTATTGTCCGACACGGACTATTTGATATTCGCCTCGCCGCCATTCGAAGCGTCACGTATTCGTTGGTGCTGCTTACGCTTGCAACGGTGTATTTCATTCTTGCGTTTTTGGTGTCAAAATTTTTCAACAGTATTTTTGTCGATACAACTCAGCTCATAGGCAGTTTTGTTATTAGCCTTATTTTGGCGCTCATTTTCCAGCCAGTCAAAAGGTTTTTCGACCATGTTACAAGCTCGATTTTTTATCGCAACGAATATAGTTCGAGCGATTTTTTCACCGAATTGAACCGTATTTTAGTATCAACGACTGACCTTAGACGATTACTTGAACGGATCGCATCACACATTACAGAGTCGCTGAAAAGTGAGTATGTATTTTTCTCTCTTCATACCGGCAACAGGCATCGTATTACAGCAGGGAGCGGCGGCGGAAGGGGCTTGCCAATTGATGATATGCAGCGCCTGTCTGAATATGCCAAGACTCATTCCCGTTTGATACAAACTTCCCGGGTTGAGGATGATAAAACGATTCATCGATTACTTGTGAGCCACCGTATTGAATTGGCTTTGACACTTATGCAGGGTGAAACGCTCATTGGCTTTTTGTGTCTTGGCGATCACAGAAGCGCAACATATACACGACGAGATTTACGGGTACTTAACACTATTCCCGACGAGCTTGTGATTGCTATTCAAAATGCGCTATCTATTCAGGAAGTTCGCGACCTCAATGCGGGGCTTGAGCAGCGTATCGATTCGGCCACAAAAGAGTTGCGTCGAAGCAACACGCAGCTGCAGCGCCTTGACGAGGCAAAGGATGAGTTTATTAGTATGGCTAGCCATCAGCTGCGTACGCCGCTCACGAGTATCAAAGGCTACCTTTCGATGTTAATCGAAGGCGATGTAGGCGATGTGACAAAAGAACAAAAGCACGTGCTAAGCGAAGCATTTGTGAGCAGCGAACGAATGGTGCGTCTTATTAGTGACTTTTTGAATGTATCAAGGTTACAGACGGGTAAGTTTGTGATTGAGCGCCACCCGGTTGACCTTGTGTTGTTAGTGCAGCACGAAATTGATGGACTGACACAAAACGCAATATCGCACGGCTTGAGATTTGCGTTCGCCCATCAAAAAAATATTCCGCAGCTCAATCTTGATGAAAATAAAATTCAGCAAGTTGTAATGAATTTTTGTGATAACGCCATATATTACTCAAAAGATAAGGGAACGATAAACGTTTCCTTGAAAAAGGTTGAAAACTTTGTAGAATTTAAGGTTGTCGACGATGGTATCGGCGTGCCTGAAGCAGATCAGGCCGGGTTGTTTAATAAATTCTTCAGGGCAACAAATGCAAAGCGTGCTCGACCAGACGGCACCGGTGTCGGACTATTTTTAGCGAAAAAAGTAATCGACGAACATGGTGGAACGATTATTTTCGAATCAAAAGAGGGCAGGGGCAGTACATTCGGTTTTCGTTTACCGATTTCGTAACCTATTGATTAACAATTCGTATCAGCTCAAATATGAGCCACACGATACCGATAACTACCGCACTGGCGATAAGGGCTGGTCTTGCGATACGTTTGTTATCAAACCACCATTGACCGAATTTTGAACGGTTAACTGCGGTCAGTTTTGTAACAGTTGGCCTTGTGGTCGCTGCATCGACGCCATTATATTGCTTGTTGCGCTTCTTCTTTGGTTTATTCGACATACTATAACTAGTATACCAAAAACCCCGCTCGGTGAAGAGCGGGGCTTAAGGTTTCGAAGCTGGCTGCTTCATTTGTTACGTGTGTAACAAGGAGGAGCGGTCAGACTCTTATTGGTTTAATGCACGACGGCTAGCGATGTAGTAAGCAGCGCTTGCAATCAGGGCACCGAGGCCAATAACGGCAACAATGTTTTCGGTCATACCGGTGTGAGGAAGTTCTGCACACTTACTGAGATCAGTGGTGTGCTTGCTTGCGTCGAAGTCACGTTCATTAATGGTAATCATGGTCTTCGAACTTATTTCACATACGGTAATTGTGTGTGGCTTTTCGCCACAGTTTTGAGCAGGAACGTTCACTGTCGCATCGTCTTGCTTAGAACCATTTGCGGTGTACGCAGTAGCAACATTCTTAAGTGTTTTAGCGCTACAGAAAGCTGCCTTGTCATTTGCTACCTTGGCACTAAATTTCAGGTAAGCAGTTGAGTTTGGTGCGTAGTTGCCAATGTTGATGCCTTCGCTTGAAACAACGCCATCGCTGACGCTTTTACCGTTAGGGTTGCTGGTGTTCTTCAGAACACTTGAGCTCGCAACGTAGTTCATGTAGGTAGGGAGTGCATCTTTGAGGACAACGTTGTTTTGATCGGTTGTACCAGTGTTTTGGTAACGAAGTTGGTATTCGACGGTTGCGCCAGGTTGCGCAGTCACGTTTTCTTGCCACTCAGTTGTACCAGCAAGACGAACTTGCTTGTTAAGCGTAAAGTTTGGTTGGTCTGCAACAAAATTGAAGGTTACATAACCTGAAAATTCATTACATCCAGGGACGTCACCGTTCAATGAGTTGTAGCCGATTGCAGCACCACTTGTGATGATTGAATCAGACAAAGTACTGCCGTTAGTTGCGCCGTTGTTGTAGATCTTTGCAGAGCCATCAACGTAACGGATAGCAATGTCACTAGCTGAATTGTTCTTCAGGCTGATGTCGTCCCAAACGGTTACTGGCGTAGCGTTAGTTGCGCTTACATATCCGTTTGCAGTTGTGCCAGTGCTTCCTTTTGTAACAACAGCAGGAAGTTCAGCACGAACTTTTGCGCCATGGGCAATACCTTTGCCGCTAGCGTTGAGGTTAGTTGCGGCATTGTTGTGGTAGTACATAAACACCGTATATGTCTTACCTGGGGTAAGTGAAATACTGTCGGCGTAAGTACTATTACTTGCGCCCGCTTCTTTGATTTGAACGAAGTTTCGTTCGTCACCATGAGCAGGGTTGTTGGTGATTGAGTTGAAGGTGACGTAGTCAGCTGGCTGCTCAATCGTAAATGTTTGTCGGGCAGGGCCCCAAGCGAATACAACAGCAGGGACAATAATTGCAGCAGCAATAATTGCGACAACTGCGCTAAAGCGCTTCGGTGCACGACGGATGAGAGACGTAAGGTTACTCATGTCTTACTCCTTTTCTTGATTCATCTCGCAGGGTGAATCAAATTAATTACAAAAATATTATTGGTAGTGGGTACATTGTTGCCGGGTTGTTAACAAAAACAAATCAGATTATTACACATGTGCATGTCGATGGTGCGACGAGTTAACGGGTAACTCACGAAGAGGTACGCTCAACATTTGACCTTGTGGTCAGACGGAATATACCTCTTCGGATACTGCTATAGGTGAGCAGTGCGGGTGGGCCATCATGCGACGACCCACCCGCACCAGGTGGTGGAGAATTCGTGTCCTTAGAATCCTCCAGGATCACCAGCCCCATTCGAGCCACCCTCGTTGGGCGGAGGTGGCGTCGAGGTGCTTGGTGCAGGCGTCGTGTTAGGCGCCTGCACTCCCGTTTCAGAACCAGGGTTCTTGGTGGGAGTGTCGGTGACACCGCTGCCGCCAGGCTTGGACGTCTCGACGGGGTCGGGAGTCTTCTGCGGGGTTGGGTTTGCTGTCACCGGGGGCTTACCCGTGGGGTACGGGTAGTCCTTGGGGTCGCTCGACTTCGGCACTACACACACGTGGTTCTTGTTCTTGACCTGTCCCGGAGGGCAGGGCGGTGGTGTGCAGTTGGTCTTGCACTTCGGCGGCGGAGTGCAGTTCTTCTTGCACTCTGTCGTCGGCTTCTTGACGCACGAGTCGGGGATGTCCCCAAGCATCGGGCGCTTGTCGCCAGTGTTGAAGGCAAGCACCGAAATCGGCTTGCACGCCGTCTTCTCCGTAAGGTAGAAGACCAGCGATGGATAGGTGTCCTTCGCTGTACTCACCTCTACCGGGGGGATGCCATCGGCCCGAAGGCCACCGGCAACCAGGTGGTAGTGATGCGTGCTATTGATGGACTTAACGCCCGCCAGCTGATACCGCGACAGCAGGAACACCAGCTTGGAAGCCAGCGCCTGATAGTCGTGGTTGGCGTTCAAAGCCTCGACGTATTGGTCGTTCGAAGGCGACTTGCCGGGGTTCTGAAGCTTCCATACCTCGAGCGGCACAAACTGCGCCGTCAGCTCATCAATCTGGTTGGCGTCTACCGCATAGGGCTTCAGCCAGTCAGTCGACTGGAGGGAGAGAATCGAAACTCCCGAAACCTCCAGGTGAGCAAAAAGGTGCGCCAGCGAAACTCCCACAAGGGGCTCTTCGCAGATGGCTCGGTTGAGCCACTGGTGCATCTTTTCGGGCGTCTTTCCCTTCAATGGTGTGCTTAGGGCATCACTCCACTTACGTAGAGATGCGTCCTTCGCATCCACGTCAAGGAATGTCTTGACGAACAGCGGGTAGGTGTCATCAACCGTAACGCCGCCAGTCTCCTCGACGACCGACACGCAGTCGATCATCGGAACACTGGAAGCGTCCAGCAGCGCTTTGAGCTCGTCGCTCAAAGCAGGCGTATCAGCCGTGGGGCTGGGAGACGGCGAAGAAACCGACGACTCACCTGCTGCAGGGCACGCCTTAATCGTGGTGATCTTGGCGTTCAATGCGTCGGTGAGCGGTTGCAGGTTGTCGAGTTCCGGGTTGCGGTCCAGGATGGCCTGGGCCTCCCGAGAGTCGGCGTTGGCGACGAAGTCTGCAGCTTGCTGCAGGTCGGCAACGGTTGCGGTTGCATCGTCAACAATGTTACAGGTGACCTTGTTGACGTTGGTGAGAACAAGGTAGTTCTCGTTGACATTTGCGGAACTTCCGCAGGCCGTGAGGCCGATTGCCGCTACTGCCGCCAGGATACCCCCAGCGACAATGGCGGACCACTTGTGCTTTCGCATTGGGGTTCTCCTTGTTTGGGGCCTTTAGGCCGAGGTAGTGACAACTTGCGGAGCAAATTGCCTCACAATGAACCTCGTCACCAGTGTCACGAAGACACCAACGACAAGCATCCAAAAGATAGTCGGCCAAACACGGCCGTCAGTCAGGTCGCTCTTCGGAGCAAGGACCGCCAACACAAGGTAGGCGATGAACAGCAAGATGATGATGTGAAGCAGCATCTTGCTGGTGTTTTCGCCGTAGCTGGTCCGGCCGATGCGGAGCAGCAGCCAGATGGCCGCAATGCTCAGCAGGATCAGTGCGGCACTTGCGAAGCTTCCCTGGAAAAAACCAGAGAGGCCATTGAAGGCATCGCTCCAACTGAAGGACCCGTTGATCGGATCACTACCGCTGACGGCCATGATGGCAAGGCTGCCGCCAACCGCAAAGGTCAGAAAGACAGCCAGCCAGATGGAAACAAACGGACGGGTGTAGTACTTGTTCATGATATTCTCCAATATCTCCCCTTGGGATTTTTGCGCGGATGCGCATTTTTCAATACGTTACCGCAGCTGCATCCCTGGGGGTTCGGGAGCAGCGCGTCAATCCGTGTAAGCGAACTGGCGCGCTGCTCCAGACACAATGGAGAATTTCACATTTGTACCTATAGCAAAATCAGTGCATTCGACATGCACTGTAATAATCTGACTTGTTAATGACCTCCTCACCCTGGCGTAGTCTCTCATACCACACCCGTGAATGATGCACTAATACTATCACATAATGCTTAAGATGTCAATATTTTCATACAATATTATCAAACAAAGCACAAGCACTATAACAGGGATATACACCATATATAGCGTCTATACTGTAAAATAATCACTAAATAACACAACATTTGACAATCTTTGTCAATAAGAGTATATTTTCGCTTTATAGTGCAGGTTGCTAAAACAACTCACTCCTTCCCCAAAAACGATGCGGAAGAGTGCCAACAGTGGTGTGCTTTCTGGTTTATTCCAGATATACAATTAGGAGCACGTTTTGAATGCTTTTCATACGGCGGTAATCGTCGATTCGACGGTTGACGCTAGGGACAACGACGTCTCGATGGATGCACCGAAGACAACTACAACGATCACGTTGATGTCTGACGAGGTCATTCGCCTTGTCGCGGACTGGTTCACGGCCACTCCAGCGGTACCGGAATCGGTTCGGCGCTCGCTTCGCGTGTTGATGTTTGACACTTACGACAACAAGAAGGCAAGCCACGAGGTGATAGCTCGTACGGCAGAGAGCATCTACGCACTCTGCGAGAGCGACCCACGTCTGCACCACCTGTTGAGCTTGTTGTGCGCACGTCGTAGCACTGGGGTAGAGCTCATCAAGACGCAGCTCAGCTGCATCAGGGAGGCGCTGCGTCACTGGGTTGAAGTGAACGCTGTCGACCAAAACGCTCCGTGGCGGGCAGTCCCATTCACGCCGCCGAAGTTGAGGCAATCAGACCCCGAGTACGAGGTATATGCCTCACCGCACAGTAAGTGGTAGGTGGACACGAATATCTACCTATCAAGTACAGTGCATTCGAGTGCGCCTCGTACGCATGCTTTGAGTTTTTTAATTCGGCATCGTGCTTGAGTGCGACTCCTCCCCGCTAGGGCCCCACACCACGACATTTGTGGGGCCCTAGCGGATCAACATCCAGCCTCTAGTCATAGGGGCTTTTTTTTGTTATAATACCCGAGGTAAATGAGCGGAAATGGTTTCATCTCTTCAAGATGAAGTCCGCTCGATTCAGAAATAAATAAGCAAGCTGATTTATTTCACTCATCATCGTGGCCTCATCGTCTAACGGTTAGGACACCAGGTTTTCATCCTGGCAATCGGAGTTCGATTCTCCGTGAGGTCACCAAAAAAAGATATGCACCCAAAGTGGGTGTTTTTTCTTTTATACTCGTGGTAGAATAAACCTAGTAATAAAAAGGGTAGGGCAGTGGCATTCTTCAAACGAACCATTAAAGATGTTCCAATAGAGGGTAAAATCGTACTTGTTCGGGCAGACTATAACGTACCGCTCACAAAAGACGGTGCTATTAGTGATGATCTGCGCATAAAGGCAAGCCTTCCAACGCTTCAGTACCTTCTTGATCGTAAATGCACGGTTGTGGTAATGAGTCATTTGGGTCGTCCAGAGGGAAAAGACCCTAGTCAAAGCCTGACGCCCGTTGCCGAACGGCTGTCAGAACTATTAGGAAAGGCCGTCATCTTTGTTGATGATTGCGTTGGTGACGCCGTAGCTCAGGCGGTTAAAAAAGCGCCTGCGGGGTCGGTGATACTTCTTGAAAACCTTCGATACTATCCAGAAGAAGAAGCCAACGACGAAACATTTGCACAACAAATCGCTAAAAGTACGGGCGCTCGCTATTTCGTACAAGATGGTTTTGGGGTGGTTCATCGGGCGCACGCTAGTACCGAAGCTATCACCCATTTTATTCCGAGCGTGTCCGGCCTTTTGCTCGAGCGTGAGTTTGTTACTATAACAAATGCTATGGAAAAGCCCGAGCGACCTCTCGTTGCTATTATGGGTGGCGCCAAAGTGAGCGATAAAATCACTGTCATTGAACGGTTCGTGGGTATCGCTGACCGTATTGTTATTGGCGGGGCTATGGCAAATACCTTTTTGAAATATAAGGGGTATCCAGTTGGTAAAAGCAAACTCGAGGACGGCCAGGAACCTGTGCTAGATGGTGTTTATACGGCCGCACACGAAAAAGTACCAAATCACGCCGATGATTTCTTAATGCTTCCTTCTGATGTCGCAGTTGGTTCTGAAATTAGCGATACGGCGACACGTCGAAATGTGCTGCTCAACGATGTTGGCGGCAATGATATTATTCTTGACGTTGGTGATACCGCCATTGAAAGCATAGCTGAAGTTGTTCGTGGTGCCAAAACGGTGATATGGAATGGTACGCTTGGATACGCTGAGCTACCAGAATTCTCTCATGGATCGGCTCGCTTGGCCCTTGAACTTGCCACCCACCCAGAAATCACTTCAATCATTGGAGGTGGTGATACCGCTGATTTCGCTTTAAAGTGGGACGGGGGCAGCGGTGAGAGCTTCACGCACGTATCTACCGGCGGCGGGGCATCACTTGATTTAATGGCAGGTAAAAAACTTCCGGGAGTCGAGAGTTTGCTCGATGCCGCACGATAAGTTACACTGAAAGGCAAGCATAAGCACAGACACTATGGCGAGGGATAAAAAACTCATTATCGGAAACTGGAAAATGAACCTTGGTGTTCATGATGCTAGTTTATATCTCAATAAGATTGATAAATCAGTGAAAATTCATCGTACTGTCGAAGTAGTGCTAGCGCCGACTGTTTTGACGTTGCAGACGTTGAGCCTGCAAGTAAATCACCGTCAATTTAAATTGGCGGCGCAGAATTTTTATTGGCGAGACGAAGGGGCGTTTACTGGCGAAGTATCAGCGACTCAACTTCGAGGTATTGTGAGTTACGGATTAGTTGGACATTCTGAACGTCGACATATATTCCACGAAAGTGATAAAGATACGCGTGCGAAGGTACAGGCGGCATTACGAAACGGTATTCGTCCAGTCCTTTGTGTTGGCGAAACTGCTAGCGAGCGGGCTGATGGTGAGACAAAAGACGTGCTTCACGATCAATTACTAGCAGGGCTTGCTAACGTCACTAGTGAAGAGATATTAGATGTTGTTATAGCTTATGAGCCAGTGTGGGCAATTGGTACTGGTAACAACGCTTCGCCAACTGATGTTACCGAGGCGATTGTTGCGATCCGAAACCAGCTAAAACATTTATATGGTTCAAAAGCGGCTAACGAGGTGCAGGTATTATATGGTGGCAGCGTTAACCTTGATAGTGCGCCAGATTATCTTGCTCTTCACGAAGTTGACGGCCTCCTTATCGGTGGTGCGAGCCTTGATAAAGACGCATTTACAAACATTATTGAAATGGCACACCAAAGTGTAAAGAAGGGGGACTAGGGGAATGTCTGAGTTTGATTTTGAAGAAATTGATAAAGCGGTGAATGGGGCGTTACAGCCACAGCCTACCGATGAGCCTGCTCCGTCTCCAACTCCGACTGATACGCCAGCCGCTCGTCGAGCATCGGGCGGCCGTTTTATGGACTTAGTTCATCCGTCTTCAGATATGCGTTCGCCGACGCCATCGGCTACTTCGGCCGCCCCTCAGGCCGCCCCTCAACCAATGTCGTCTCCTGCCGCATCGGCACCATCGCAACCACAAGTGGCAGTTCCGACGGACGACACCGCACCGACCACCGCACCACTTGAATCGCCGTTCCTACCTGGTGCAAAAGTTGAGAAGCGTCCACTAGGTGGCGATAGTTCAATGAGTATGGTCGTTGAAGCGCCTGTTGAGCCTTCCGCTGCAGCACCCATTGAGACGCCAGAAGCAGTGCCGACAGACACCGTTTCGCCAGATGTAGCATTTCCAGACCCGATGGATTTTCCGTCGAATCACAGTGAGCCAATTGCGAACGAGGCGGCGGCGCAAGGTGCTCCCGAATCGACAGCCACAGAATCAACCCCAGAACCCGTTGCGCCGACACCTCCTATCACTCCGGCAGAGCCGCTTCCTTCCGAAGCCCAGAGCGAAGTATTAGCTACCGCTTCAATTCCGCAGCAATACCAAGAACAAGCTACAACAACACAACAATCTGGTGCGGTATACGATACCGAAGCTTATCATCAACCAATTGCTCCTGCGCCAAAAAAGCGTTCAGGTGCTTGGGTTGTTTTGTGGATATTCCTGCTAATTATCTTCGGTGCAGCAATTGGCGCTGCCGTTTATTTCTACGTTATACCACTTTTGTAAAAGCCACATCACTCTCTCGTAGTACTGCGGATGGAAATTCGTTATACTAGTGGTAATGGATATCATGCGGGGGTTAAATAAGGCGCAACAAGATGCGGCCCTTTCAACGAAGGGTCCGCTTTTGATTTTAGCCGGTGCTGGTAGTGGAAAAACGAAAACACTAACGCATCGGATCGCTTTTTTAATCGCTGAAGAGCATATCTGGCCAAGCCATATTTTAGCGGTGACATTTACCAATAAAGCGGCTCGAGAAATGCGTGAACGATTGTCCGCATTGCTTCATCAACCGAACGATCGGTCATTTATGACGTGGATGGGGACATTTCACAGTATTTGTGTGCGGCTTCTACGAATGGATGGTGCGACGATTGATGTTCCTAAAAATTTTGTAATTTATGATGAGGACGACCGACAGGGCCTAGTAAAACAAGTGATGAAGTCGTTTTCTATGTCCGATAAGGACCTGAAGCCATCGGCGGTCAGCGGTGCTATTTCATCGGCAAAAAATTCCCTAACCGACCCCGATGAGTACGAGGCCTCGGCACATTATCCGTTCCAAAAAAATGTCGCTAAAGTGTATCGTGAATACGAAATACGTCGAAAAAAGGCTCAGGCGCTCGATTTTGATGATCTACTCATTGAAGCGGTGCGGATGCTACGTGAACATCAAGATATTCGTGAAAAATGGCGGACTCATTTTGAGCATATTCTCATTGATGAGTATCAAGATACCAATGCGGCGCAGTACCAACTTATTAGGCTTTTGGTCAACGATGCTCAGAATATTTGTGTCGTTGGTGACGATTGGCAATCAATTTATAGTTGGCGAGGGGCAGATTTTACCAATATTTTGAATTTCGAACGTGACTTTCCGGGTGCGAAGGTGGTGAAACTAGAACAAAACTATCGTAGTACCGGTAATATTCTTGAGGCTGCTCATGCGGTTATTACCAAAAACACCAATCGAACTGATAAAAAATTATGGACAGCCGAAGGGGCTGGGGCGCCCGTTCAGGCGCATGGTACTTACGATGAAGCCGAGGAAGCTCGCCAAGTTGCTGACCGCATTTCGGCTCAAGTCAATATCGGCGCTCGCCAGTATAGCGATTTTGCCGTGCTGTATCGAACTAACGCCCAAAGCTACACTCTAGAGCGGGCATTTTTACAGCTAAGAGTACCATACCAAATTGTTGGAGGTGTTCGGTTTTATGATCGCAAAGAAATTAAAGATATTATTGCGTATCTTAAACTGTTATATCAACCAAACGACCGAATGAGCTTTAGTCGTATTGCCAACGTGCCAACACGAGGGGTTGGCGCTACTAGTCTTGAGCGTTTTTTGACTTGGCAGCCTGATAGCGGTTTCGATATTATCGACGGTCTTCAGGCGATGGAGAGCGAGACAGTTGTATCTGGTAAGGCACGAATGGCATTAGCTTCACTCGGTCAAAAACTGGCATCACTTCGAGAGCGTATCGACACGGCACATCCAGCAGAAATTATTGAAGATGTTATTAAAATAATGGGCTATCGTGATTATATTCTTGATGGCACACCGCAAGCTGAAGATCGCGAGGAAAACCTTGGGTCGCTTATCTCAGATGCACAAAACTTTACCGGGCTTTCAGATTTTCTGGAGGAGGTTGCACTAATGTCGAGCGTTGATAGTCAGACAAACGACGATACGGTGACGCTTATGACACTACACGCCGCAAAAGGGCTTGAGTTTCCTGTGGTGTTTATGGTGGGCATGGAAGAAGGCATTTTGCCTCATTCTCGAGTATTTGAAGGTGGTCCCGACGAACTCGAGGAAGAGCGTCGTTTATGTTATGTCGGTATGACACGAGCCCGTGAAGAGCTTCACATTAGTTATGCCTATAGTCGGTTGCAATTTGGGGCTCGCAGCTACAACCCTATGTCTAGGTTTATTACCGATATGGGTAATAATATTACCATGATCAATACCGAGCCAGCGATTATGGGTTATCAACCGGAGGAGCCATTTTATAGTGACGAACTTGGCTTTAACGAAGGTGATCAGGTGCGCTCGGCGGCCTTTGGTGACGGTGAGATTATTGAGGTTGACGGTATGGCGGTAACGGTGGCGTTTAGGAGTGGTCAAACTAAAAAGCTGAATGCCGAATTCGCACACCTGCAAAAGCTTTAGCACGACAAAACTATGCTATAATAATGGGAACACACTAGTAGGGGGTGTTATCCTTATCTTCTTATGAAGTTACCTGTTAAAAAAACCACCACGTTTGTTAGTCTATGCATTTCGATGCTAGTGACGTTCGCTCTTGGGGCGTTTATTGTTATGTCAACGCAATCGGTGGAGGCCCAAACTGGTGGGGGGAGACTCATTACCGTTCATGATCGTGGAGTTGAGACATCGTTTATCACTAATAAGGCTACGATACGAGAGGCATTGGTGGAGCAAGGTGTTCGGCTTGATATAAAAGATGCTGTCGAGCCATCGCTTGATGAAACGTTGGTTGCTCACGATTACCAGGTTAATATTTACCGAGCTCGTCCCGTCACCGTCGTTGACGGTGCCATTCGTGAGCGTATTGTTACTCCGTACCAAACTGCCGAACGAATTGCAAAAGATGCTGGTATCATTCTGTATGCCGAAGATACTACGACATTGAAGCAATCGTCGGATATTGTTGGTAGTGGAGCGGGGCTTGAGTTGGTTATTGATAGGGCGACGTTGGTGTCTCTTGACCTTTATGGTAAGGAAACACTTATTCGTACGCAGGCATCCACTGTGGGCGCCATGCTAAAGGAGAAGCACATCGAGCTAGGGAAGGATAGTCGAGTGTCGGTTGGTCTCGATGCGCCGATTTCCCAGGGTATGTCGCTTCGGGTATGGCTAGAAGGTCGACAAACAATTACTGCTGATGAAGATGTCGCATTTACTGTTGAACAAATTAAAGACGCCGACCAGCCAATCGGCTATAAGCAGGTGCAATTAGCGGGTCAGAACGGTAAACGCACAGTTACTTACGAAATAATTATCGAAAATGGTATTGAAGTAGGGCGTACTGAAATTGCGAGCCTTGTATTGCAAGAGGCGGTAACGCAAGTTGAGGTTATCGGCACAAAGCCAAAAACATTACCATATACTGGCGGTGGTACAAAGACTGAGTGGCTGGCAGCATCAAACATTGCTGAGCAAAACTGGGGCTATGCCGACTTTATGGTGATGAAGGAGAGTGGCTGGAACCCGAATGCGGTCAATAAATCTTCGGGTGCGTGTGGCTTGGCTCAGGCGCTGCCGTGTAGCAAGCTGGGCTCACAATGGAACAATCCGGTTGTTGCCTTGAATTGGATGGACAGCTATGTCACGGGTCGTTATGGTGGGTGGCAACAGGCGTACAATTTTTGGGTTGCCAACCACTGGTATTAAGGGGCGATAATGACGGGGCCTAAAAAATCACTCGGGCAACACTGGCTTAAGGATAGGCAGGTGCTGTCGGAGATTGCTGATGAAGCGGCTATTCAGGAGGATGAAACTGTTCTTGAAATTGGCCCTGGCCTGGGTACGTTAACCAGTGAACTCTTGAAACGTGCAAAGAATGTGATCGCAGTCGAGCTGGACGGCGATTTGGCGTCAAAACTTCCTGGGCAATTTCCAGGTACGGCGCTCGAGGTCGTTAACCAAGATATCCTAACATTTGATTTGCGGACGCTACCAAATGGGTACGTTGTGGTGGCTAATGTACCGTACTATATTACGTCAAAAATTATTCAATTATTAACAACCGCTACCAATAAACCACGCACCATTGTGTTATTAATCCAAAAGGAGGTCGCAGAACGACTCGCAGCGACCCCTGGAAATATGAGCATCTTGTCGGTGAGTGCGCAGGTGTATGCATCGGTACGACTTGGTACAGTTGTGCCAGCTGAATTATTTACTCCACCACCAAAAGTCGATAGCCAGGTGGTCATACTAGATGTATTTGATGTGCCGCTCGTTGGTGGCGATGAAGAAAAGGATTTTTTCAGAGTTGTGAAGGCCGGCTTTAGCGCAAAACGCAAAAAACTTCGCAGTAGTCTTTCGAGCGGACTTCATATATCGAAGCAGGCCGTTGAAGAACTGCTTCAAAAAAATGGTATCTCACCAGATGACCGTGCCGAAGAGCTGACTATTCAAAATTGGTTAGATATCACTCGCAGTTTATACTAGAAGTAAGATGCGTATGAAAATAAGGGCGTCACATAGTCATACACTCTATTCCACATTATGTATTATTGGGGTTGCTATCGGTGCTCTCGTGTCATGGGGCTATTTTCAGCACGGTGTCCACGCTAAAAGTGACGGTGCATCTCGGCTTATTACCGTGTATGACCGTGGGGTTAAAAGCACATTTATAACCAATGAAACAAAACTCAGCGCAGCACTTCGTGACGAAAATATCGAGCTAGATGATCGTGACACAGTAGAACCGTCACTCGATGAGGAACTTGTTGCATCGGAGTATCATGTCAATATTTATCGAGCCCGACCGGTAATTGTTGTAGATGGTCCGCTGCGAACAAAGGTGATGACGCCATATCAAACGGCCGGTCGTATCGCACAAGATGCTAATATCGTTCTCTACCCGGAGGACGCCGTGAGGGTTACTCGGCTCAATGATATTGTTGGCGACGGTGCTGGCCTTGAAATGACGATTACCCGATCGATTCCGTTGACGCTTGATTTGTTCGGTCGAATGACGGACACTCGGACGCTCGGTAAAACGGTAGGCGAGATGCTCACTGAAAAGGGGATTTCTCTCGACGAAAATGGAAGGTCGTCGGTGCCGCTCGATACACCTATTGCGGCGGGTATGATTGTGCGGGTATGGCAAGAGGGTATTCAGACGACGTCAATTGATGAAGAGGTAGCATTTTCGGTAGAACAAATTTATGACGCTGACCGGCCGCTTGGGTATATTTCAACGCAAACAGAGGGTGTTAACGGAGTGCGTACGGTGACATATGAAATTGAGATTAAGGACGGTAAAGAGACATTCCGAAAAGAAATTGCTCGTATAATAACGACTCAGCCAATAAAAAAGGTAGTCGTGATAGGAATCAAAGGGATTGGTGAGGGCCTGACGAAAGCCAAAGGCGCATTGTTCCACACCGATAGTACGGGCGTTACGCACCGTGAAACGTACTACGACCTAGATATGCGCCGAGTTATGTACAGCTGCGGTCAGGGCGGCCGTTACACTGTTCGGGTGGATGGCGTCAAAATCGATGCCGACGGATACGTTATTATTGCGGCAAACTATGCTCGGTATCCAAAATGCTCAGTTGTTGAAACGAGCGTCGGGCCAGGTAAGGTATATGATACTGGCGGGTTCGTGGCTCGTTACCCAGACGGATTTGATATTGCAACCGACTGGTCAAGGGGTGATGGTATTTAGCAGGGGTAATCTGCTACAATAGACCCCAATGGAACAGACTCCCAAAAACTTGTATATCACGACCGCTATTCCTTATGTTAATGGTGAACCGCATATCGGCAATGCGCTCGACTATCTTCTTGCTGATATTTGGACACGCTATCAAAAACAAAATGGACATGAAGTCCGTTTTCAAGTAGGTACCGATGAACATGGGAACAAAATTGCAGCGAAGGCCGCCGAGCTTGGTATTACTCCAAAACAATATACTGATACGACGTATCTAAATTTTGAAAAGGTCATGAAAAAGGTTGGAGCTGAATACACCGATTTTATCCGTACGACTGATGAGCATCACATGGCTGCCGTGCAATATATCTGGAAGCAATTGTCGCCATATATCTATAAAGGTCAATATACTGGCTGGTACTGCATGGGCCATGAGGCCTTCTTCACCGACAAGGAAGTGCAGGCGACAAGTGGTGTTTGTCCCGATCACCAGACACCATATCAACAGGTCAGTGAGGAAAATTATTTCTTCAAAACAAGCGCTTTTACCGAAAAAATTCGCGCTGCTATTACGAGCGGTCAGATGAACATAGTTCCTGATTTTCGTAAAAACGAATTTTTAGAACTCATTAAAGATGGTTTAGCTGATGTGAGTATATCTCGGCCTCGAAAGAGTCTGAGTTGGGGTATTCCTGTTCCTGATGACCCAGATCAAGTGATGTATGTTTGGCTTGATGCACTGGCAAATTACATCACCGTTATTGGTTATCCCGATCGATCCGATGAATATAGCGCCTATTGGCCGGCAGATGTTGAAGTAATTGGTAAGGATATTTTACGATTTCACGCTGGTATTTGGCCAGCAATGCTCATGGGTATTGGTTTGGCGCTTCCAAAGCGGCTATTGGTGCATGGGTTTATTAATGTTGGCGGTGCAAAAATTAGCAAAACAGTTGGCAACGGAATTGACGCAGTTGAAATTATTGATTCGTACGGGCTTGATGCTTTCCGCTATTATTTTTCTCGGCACATTCCAACGCTCGAGGACGGCGATTTTACGTGGGAAAAATTTGAGGCTGCCTATAACGGTGAGTTGGGTAACGATTTAGGTAACTTAATTTCACGAATTTCAGGTATGGTTATCCGGTATCAGGCTGGAGTAGTCGGCGAGGCGGGCCAAACCGAACATGACATGACCGCATATCATCAGGCGTTTGAAGCACTTGAATTTAATAAGGCTCTAGATGAGGTGTGGAATATGATCCGAAGTCTTAATCAGTATATCGACAACGTGAAACCCTGGGAAATTGCAAAAAATATTGGAAAAGATGCCGAAGCGGAGCCTCACTTGGGCGAGGTTCTGGCACACTGCGTGAGTGCGTTGGTGCAAATCGGTGATTTACTTGTGCCGTTTATGCCACAAACCGCAGCGGTTATTCACGATACGTTTGCCGGTGGAGTTGTGAAGCCGGTTGAAACTGGTCTTTTCCCGAAGATTTATTTGCACACCCCTGATCCACGAGCGCCGAAACAATAATGTTTGTTGATACTCATTGCCATATACACGAACCGTACGAGCTTCCTCATGATGAAGTTTTTTCTAGGGCAATTGAAAATGGTATCGGACAGATGATTTGCGTTGGGACGAGTGAAATAAGTTCAAAAGAAGCGCTTATTTTTGCCGAACGAAATAACGGAATATTCGCTTCAATTGGCGTCCACCCGCACGATACCAAAGACGGGTACGAAGCTATCGGTGCGTTGGCAGATACTGCCACGGATAGTCAGAAGCTAGTGGCAGTAGGGGAGATTGGTCTTGATTATTTTTATACCCACACCAGCAAAGAAGTTCAAATCGAAGCTTTGAAAGCACAAATTGAAATTGCTTTAAAACACAACTTACCGATTATTTTTCACGTTCGTGAGGCCTTTGATGATTTTTGGCCGATTTTTAACAGCTATGAAGGAATTCGTGGTGTACTCCATAGCTACACCGATTCGAAGGAGAACCTTGAAATTGCACTTCGCAACGGTTTGTACATAGGCGTTAACGGCATAAGTACGTTTACAAAGGATGAGGCGCAAAAAGCGATGTTTGATAGTATTCCGCTTGATAGATTGGTGTTCGAGACGGATGCTCCATTCTTGACACCCAGCCCATATCGTGGTAAAGTAAATGAGCCTGCGTACGTGAGGACGATTGCTGAATTTCATGCGAGTCGTCGGGGTATTTCGGTAGAGGAAATTGCCGAACATTCAACACGTAACGCTCGTGCGCTGTTCAATTTACCAGTGCAATCTTAAACACCACACACTATGGCGAGCGATTTATATCAAATTCCTGAATTTTATAATGAGTCTGAAATACGGGCCGAGATTAACGATATTCAACAATTTGTTAACCAAGAACACGATAAAGGGCCGTACCAGTTTATAAAAGATATCGAAGCTGAATTATTTTCAATGCGTGAAGTCTCGTTGTATGAGCAAGCCCAGGCGACGCACCATTGGCTTCGTAAACTCGTTTTTCCACCACAACTTCCCACCTTACATGACTTAATTGAGCGAGAGAGTAATGTGGCAGGTGCTTTATTCGGCGACGGCCATAAATTTTGGCTCGACGAAAAGGTATATTCGACATTTCATAACGAGGCAAGTGATTGGTATCACCAGTGGACGGACCCGCAAAATCCAAAACGTACTGAAGTGCTTCGATTTCAAATTACTCCAACGGGTATTCATAAAATGTATGAGGGGCGTGAATATCCAATATCACCCCAAGAGACACAGAACTTAATTGATGCAATTATCTCATACAAATCTACTGTTGCAGGCCTCTATACTAAGTAGTTAATACGGTATAATACATAGAGTGAACAACGAAGTGATATATCTTGATCATGCCGCAGCGACACCGGTTGATGCGAAAGTGTTGGCGGCGATGCAGCCGTTTTTTAGTGATGATTTTTATAATCCGTCAGCACCGTATGCACCAGCCCTTGAGGTGCGACGGCATTATAATGATGCTAAGCATTCGATTGCACGGACAATTGGAGCAAAATCGGATGATCTAATTATGACGGCCGGTGCGACTGAGTCGATTAACTTGGCATTTTCGAGCGTCGACGGGCATGTCGTTACGTCAAATATTGAACATCATGCGGTGTTGGCGGCGGCGGCAAAGTGTGCCAGTGCTACCTACGTTGAGGCAAACGAAAAGGGGATCGTTTCAGCTCGGGCGGTTGCGGCGGCAATTCGTCCAGACACACAGCTTGTTAGTATAGCATTGGCAAATAACGAGCTTGGTACAATTCAGCCGCTACGTGATATTGCACAGGCGCTCATGGATATTCGTCGCAGTCGATTAGCTAAAGGCGATCACACGCCACTTTATTTTCATACCGATGCATCACAGGGCTTTGGGCAACTTGATGTCAATGTGAGCCGTTTGGGTGTCGATTTGCTCACATTGAATGCGGCGAAACTATATGGCCCAAAACAGGTTGGGCTACTATGGGCGGCGTCGTCTGCTGTACTTAACCCAGTTATTGTTGGAGGCGGCCAAGAGCGTGGTCTGCGCAGTGGAACTGAAAATGTTGCTGGTGTTATTGGGTTTGCTAAGGCGGTGGAGCTTGCAAGTGTGCATCGTAAGTTTGAAACCGACCGACTAAAACAGCTACGTGATGTTATGCAGAAAAGGTTGAGTGATGCGTTTCCGGACGCAGTAGTTTCGGGTTCGTTACACCACCGGTTGGCTGGCCATTTGCATATTTCATTTCCAAACCTTGATGCCGAACGGGTGCTGTTTGCACTTGAGATGCGTGGCGTATTGGTGGCAACAGGCAGCGCTTGTGCGGCCAATAAGGGAACTCGTTCGCATGTATTAACTGCCATTGGTCTTGCGCCTCGCCTTGCTGACGGCAGCTTACGCTTAACGTTTGGACATCTATCTACCGAAGAAAACACCAATACGGCAGCAGATATTATCATCGAAGAGATAAACAAAGAGTATACTCGGGCGGCTAATTAATGAAATTTTTTATTTTCATCCCAGTCATTGTTGCAGGTCTGATTATTTTTTTGAGTATTTACCTTCAACCAAATAGCTTTATTGGCTGTGGTGAGATACCAAACCAAGAAGTGCAGAAGTGCGTCAAAGCTGACGCAATTGTTGTCGTGAGCGGTGGGGATACGGAGGCCCGAACAGCCGCAGGGATTACTCTCTATAACAATGGGTGGGCAGATCATCTTGTTTTTTCTGGAGCGGCCCAAGATCCAGAGAGCCCAAGTAACGCCGCTGCAATGATGAGTCAAGCTCGAGCTGCTGGCGTGCCAAGCTCGGCTATTTTAATTGACGAAACAGCGGTTAACACTCAGCAAAATGCCAAAAATACACACTCAATTTTTACGCAGAACAATTTTAATAATGTAATTTTGGTGACTTCCGGGTATCACCAACGTCGTGCGAACCTCGAATTTACCAAACAATCTGACACTATTACCGTCCGCAATCATCCAGTTGTGGGTGGGAACGATTGGGGGTGGTTTTGGTGGCTTACCCCTCGGGGTTGGTGGCTAGCGTGTTCAGAGCTGGTAAAAATTATCGCCTTTTACTTAGGGGCAACCTCATGACAAAAGTGTATGTAGGCATGAGTGGCGGCGTCGATTCGTCATTAACGGCGGCGTTGTTGGTTGAGCAGGGGTACGATGTCACTGGTGTGTATATGAAAAACTGGACACAGGACCTACCTGGTATGCGTTGCCCGTGGGCCGATGATTTAGCTGATGCAAAGCGTGTTGCCGTACAGCTAGGCATCGATTTCAAAGTTTTCGATTTTGAAAATGAATACCGCCAAAAAGTTGTCGATTACATGATCGAGGAGTATAAACAGGGCCGCACGCCAAATCCCGATATTATGTGTAATCAAGAAGTAAAGTTTAAACTGTTTCTTGAAGCGGCGCTTGAAGATGGGGCTGACCTGATTGCCACCGGGCATTATGCACGAGTTTGGCGTGAGGGTGATGCTACCCACGTGGCTAAACTGTTGCAAGCGGCCGATACCAATAAAGACCAGACGTATTTCCTGTACCGGGTAACTGAACAGGCTTTGGAAAAGACCCTATTTCCTTTGGGCGAATTTACTAAACCCGAAGTCCGTAAAATGGCCGAAGCTCGGGGACTTATTACGGCGACAAAAAAAGACAGCCAAGGCATATGTTTTGTGGGTCAAATTGGGATTCGTGAATTTCTGAGCCAATATGTCACGCCGACAGCAGGCAAAATTATTGATATTCAAACTCAAAAAATTCTTGGGCAACATGACGGAGCTATTTTTTATACTATTGGACAGCGTCACGGACTCGATATCGGTGGCGGTCTACCGTATTACGTTGTTGGAAAAGATATGGATAAAAACGAAGTGTATGTTACCACAAATTTGAACGATGATGCACTCTGGAAACCGAGACTTTCGCTCGTTGTGCCGCACTGGGTGAGTGGCGATGCGCCGCACGAGGGCCAGTATATGGCTCGAGTGCGTCACCGTGCGCCACTGACGCCAGTCCAGCTTTATTACGCAGATAACGGCGATATCACACTCGAATTTGAGTCACCTGAACGAGCTGTTGCTCCTGGCCAGTCGGTAGTGTTGTACGACCAAACAGTATGTATTGGCGGCGGTATTGTCGCTTAAGTAAATATTAAGGTGCGTCTATTACTATATGTAAGTAAAGGTGTAGCGCCGCCTGCGGGGTGCACTTTTACATGACCTCCCGTTCTGTCACCTGTTTGTTTTGACAGAACAACCCTCTTACGAATCTACATTGCCCGTAGATTCATACGAAGCCACTCACTCCACCCGTGAGTGGCTTTTATATACTTACGCTAGTTACGAAGGGCAAAATCTGCTACAATACCTCTGATGAATGCTCAGGAAATTCGTAACTCGTATCTCGAGTTCTTCGCCCAACGTGGCCATGCCGTGGTAAAACGGGCATCGCTCGTTTTAACCGATGACCCGTCAACATTATTTACTGGCTCTGGTATGCAGCCAATGATCCCATATTTACTTGGACGGCAACACCCAGAGGGCGTGCGTATTGTTGACAGTCAAACGTGCTTACGGGCGCAAGATATTGACGACATTGGCGATAACCGTCATACGACTTTTTTTGAAATGCTTGGAAACTGGAGCATGGGCGACTACTTTAAAGAACAACAAATTGAGTGGATGTACGAATGGTTGTCGCAGGTGGTTAAACTCGATATGAGTCGTATTTATGTAACCTGTTTTATTGGTGCACCTGAATATGGCATTGATAAAGATACTGATGCTGCGGCGGTATGGAAGCGTTTATTTGAGGCGCAGGGCATTTCAAGCGGCGAAGCTGAAATTGGTTCAGAGGAACAAGGGTATGCACGGGGTATTGAAGAGGGCGAGCGAATTTTCTATTATGACGGTAGCAAAAACTGGTGGAGTCGCAATGGCAAGCCAGAAACAACACCGGTAGGTGACCCATGCGGCCCCGATAGTGAAATGTTTTATGATTTTGGTACTCCTCACGATACTTCGTATGGTGAATTTTGTCACCCGAACTGTGATTGTGGGCGCTTTATGGAAATTGGCAACAACGTCTTTATGGCCTACCGAAAAGTCGCCGAAGGGCAATTTGAACCACTCGAACAACCTAATATTGACCACGGTTCGGGCCTAGAGCGTATTGCGGCGGCTAAAATCGATAACCCAGATGTTTTTCGTATTAGCTTGATGTGGCCAATTATTGAAAAAATTCAAAAATTGAGCGGTAAGGATTACGAAACTCACACTCAGAGTATGCGAGTTATAGCCGACCATCTTCGTGCGGCAACGTTCCTTGCTGTTGATGGCTGTACGCCAGCAAATAAAGAGCAAGGTTATGTAATGCGTCGCTTGCTTCGTCGTGCGATTCGTTTTGCGTTTGACCTTGGCATCGAGCAGAACTTCTTTGAAGAAATTGTGCCAGTGATTGCCGACCTATACGCCACCGATTATCCAGAAGTTGCTGAGGGTCGTGAAAATGTTATTGCCGTGCTTGTCAAAGAAGAGAAGATTTTCCGTCAGACGCTTCGTAAGGGATTGCAGCATCTGACAAAATTTGCCGAAGGCGGGGTGACTGGTGCCGAATTATTTACACTGTACGATACGTATGGATTTCCAGTTGAACTTTCAACTGAGGAAGCTATAAAGCAAGGCATTCAATTGTCTGAAAACTGGCAGGCTGAATTTAATGAAAAGATGGAAGAACAGCGCAATCGTTCGCGTACCGCAACGAAGGGTGAATTCAAAGGCGGTTTGGGTGGTCAAGATTTGATTCATAAAAAATATCACACGGCGACACACTTATTGCAATCGGCGCTCCGTGAAGTTATTGGTACGGGTATTCAACAACACGGTAGTAATATCACTGAAGAGAGGCTCCGATTCGATTTCAGTTTTGATCGCAAAGTGACACCTGAAGAACTAGCGAAGGCTGAGGCACTTGTTAATGGCTGGATTGCCGAAGACTTGCCAGTTAGTTTTACGATGTATCCAACCCAGCAAGCACTAGATATGGGTGCTATTGGACCGTTTGGAGAGCGCTACGGCGAAGAAGTTAAGGTTTACCAAATGGGTGAAGGTGACCATATCGTTAGCCTTGAAATTTGTGGTGGCCCTCACGTTGATCACACTGGGCAACTTGGTGAAGGCGGCAAGAAATTTAAGATTACCAAAGAAGAAGCGTCAAGCGCTGGTATTCGGCGGATTAAGGCCCAACTCGTTTAGTATTTGTTCGACAGCTTCTTTAATGACATGCTCTTTTTCCTCATCTGCCGCTGTTGGCCCTTCGGGTTCAACAATTCCATCATGAAGCTGTGCAAACCTACCGACACCAAGATGAGAAAGCTCTTTATCTAGAACAAGACGGGCATAGCTGATTTCTTTAGCGGTTGGAATGATAGGTGCTGTTTCAACGTCTTCTTCGCTATAAAAGCAGAGGTTGAGGTCTGAAGAATTATCGTATTCAACACGAAGCGGACGACTTTGTTCGGCATCAAAATAACTAAAAGTAAACGAAGTTATTTGGCCATTTTCCTTTGTAAAGTATAGTGAGCTTTCTTCGTCTTGGAAATCTAATTCATAAAATGATTCGTGTTGCATCGACCGCTTTTCCATGAGTTCGCACATGCTACGAAATGCATCAGTTGATTGGAGTTGCCTATCAGCGTAGGCTTTGTAATCACCAGCTTCATTTGGGAGCACGATGCTCATGAGGAGCGAATTAAATTCCTCGACTGATATCGACTCGTCGATACGTGCTAGTCGTTTGATAAAATTTGATTCTGGCTCGGCGTGCCGATAATCTGAAAGTTCTAACTTGTGGAGTTGTGGCTCTTCAGAGTCATCCATGCCGGCTCGGGAAAGTGTATATGTGTGAGTGGGTGTTTCAAAATCAATTGAGATAAAAGGAGGGATATTTTCATCGTATTGCTCGGTTGCTTCATGCGAGTCTCCAATATGAACGGTGATAGTGTCGATCTCGTGCGCGATTGGTTTAAGGGCGTTAGGGAGTTGAAAGTCGGTTATAAATGGAAGCGTGATAAATTCAAAAGCGTGTCGCTCATTGGTGGTTTGCCCAAGACTAACAATTGTCGACATTAATTCAGAGACATCTTGAAGAAAAAGAGCCTGCTCTTGAAGTATAGTTCGGACTTCGGGCCCGCTAGGGTCGGGAAAGTTTGGCGATTCAAAACGACTGTTCATTATAGTTATATTATACCACAAACCATAAGAAAACTCAAGCATTTCTACCGTAAGCGCTATTAGTATATAATAGGGGTATCTATGGCACTGATGAAAAGTAAAAAAATTAAAAAAGCACCCGACGATGAATATATCGTGGCGCTTGATATTGGCACCGAGTTTGTTAAGGCGCTTATCGCAAAGTTAAATGATGATGAACTTGAGATTGTCGGCGTTGGCCGGGCTCGCCAAGATGTCAGCGACATGCACTCTGGTGCTATCGCCGATATCGCAGGTGTTGTGCGAAACTGCGAAGAGGCTCTGGCGCAGGCCGAAGAAGAAGCCGGATTACAGGCAAAGCATGTCGTTATTGGTATTGCGGGCGAGCTCGTCAAAGGCGTTACTGATACTATTCGCTACCGTCGCCCACAGCCAGATCGTCCGCTTGATGATGCAGAGATGGAGTTCATTATTGAGAAAGTTCAGGAGCGTGCTCAAATAAAGGCTCAAAAGCAAATTGCGCTCGAAACGGGTAATAGCGAAGTTGACGTAAAATTAGTTAACAGTGCGCTTGTCGGCATTCATATTGATGGATATAAAGTAAGTAATCCAATTGGTTTTCAGGGTCGTGATGTGGCCGTTCAAATTTATACAGCCTTTGCGCCGATGGTGCATATTGGGGCGCTTGAACGAGTCGCCTCGGAGTTATCGCTTGAATTGCTCGCTGTTGCGGCCGAACCATTTGCCGTGAGCCGAAGTGTGCTTGGAAATGATGGGAACAGTAACTTTACGGCAATTCTAGCCGACGTTGGTGGCGGTACAACTGACATCGCTGTGGTGAATGATGGCGGCGTTGAGGGGACAAAAATGTTTGGTATTGGTGGTCGCAGCTTTACTCAAACTATCGCCAGTGAATTAAACCTATCTTACAAAGATGCCGAAAAATTAAAAGTAAATATAAATCACGATCAAATTAAACCAACTGTGAAAAAAGACGTTAATGAGGCGCTTGATAAAACTCTTGAGGTATGGATTGCTGGTGTTGAATTGGCACTCAGCGAATTTGATTCGGTCGATCACTTACCAAACCGCATTTTGCTGTGTGGTGGTGGCTCGAGCCTTGAAAAACTCGTCAGCTCGCTAGAAGCGTCGGCGTGGCATAAAGAATTACCTTTTACAAAGAAACCAACCGTGCAACATATTAACCCAAGCGAAGTGGTTGGTGTGACAGACAAAACTGGACGAGTCAGCGACCATACATTCATAACCGCAATGGGCCTTTTAAGGGTTGGATATGATACACTAATAGGGAGTGGCGAGGGAGATTCTTTGAAAGAAAAGTTTAACCGACTTCTTAAAATTTAGCATGAATAAAGACGTAATTTATATTGATACAGATGACGATGTTACTGCGATTATTGGCAAAATTAAAGATGCCAAAGAAAAAATCGTTGCTCTAGTTCCTCCAAAACGAGCTGGCGCACTTCAGAGTGCGGTAAATTTGCGATTGCTTGAGCGTATGGCCAAAAATGACAAAAAGCAACTAGTGCTCATAACGCACAATCAGGCGTTGGTTGCATTGGCTGCAAGTGCAAAAATCCCTGTAGCAAAAAACCTGCAAAGTAAACCCGAGCTTGCTGAGATCCCGGCGCTTATTGTTGATGACGCCGATGATATTATTGACGGTTCAGAGCTGCCCGTTGGCGACCACGCCAATAGTGTCAAGAGTAAAGATGGTGTTAAGGGTGTAAGAAGCGAGGCTATTGATACAACCGATCTTGATATCGATGGTGAACCAGCTGCGACAGCCGTCTCTCGAGTGGCTAAAAAACCTAAGAAAAATAAAATCCCTAATTTCGATTCATTCCGCAAAAGGCTCTTTCTCGGGATTCTTAGTGGTGTTGCACTTGTGGCACTATTAATTTGGATGTTCGTCATTTCGCCGGCGGCAACAGTTGTTATTACTGCAAACACCACGCCGCAAGCGGTTAACGCGACCGTTAAGCTCGGCGGTGCGGCGGCTACAAGTTACGAACACGGTATCGTTAGCTCATTAATAAAATCACAGCAAAAAGATGTCACTGTTGAATTTGATGCCACTGGACAAAAGGATGTTGGCGACAAAGCAACGGCCACGGTTCGTATTAGCAAGTTAACACAGCAGGCCTATGGCGTTCCGGCTGGTACGCAGCTTACCTCTTCAAACGGGACAGCATTTACCACAGATGCCGCTGTCACTATCCCAGCAAGTACGCCATGCTTCCCGGCTTACTGTGCGCAGTCGGTTGATGTTGATGTTACCGCAGTACAATCGGGGACTTCATCTAATGGCATAAGCGGTTCATTGACTGGCCCAAGTTCTATCACTGGTATGTTTAAGACGACATCTTCAGGTGGTTCTTCACGAGTTGTAAAAGTCGTTTCTGCTGATGATGTCGATCGTGCAAAGGGGCAAATTCTTGGTCAATCAACTGATGCAGAGAAAAAAGCACTTGAAAAATTGTTCATGAACGATGAAGTCGTTGTCGACGGAAGCTTTGTTGTTGAGCAGGGCGAAGCCGTATCATCACCAGCGGTTGGCGAGGAAGTAACTGGCAGCAAGGCAACTCTGACCATTCCTACGACTTATTCAATCCAAGCGGTCGCTCAGAACGAGCTCGATAGCTACCTTAGGGCCTCGATTCAATCAAAAATCGATACTTCGAAGCAGAAAATATACAGCACCGGTATTGATAATGCGACACTGAGCAATTACCAAAAACAGGGCGATGATATAACGGCGACGGTTAATGCGGTAGGAAGTGTCGGCCCAACAATTGACGAGGCTGCGGTGAAGCAGCAAGCTAAGGGAAAGCGCTACGGTGAGGTGCAGCAAGAGATTGAGTCGGTTGATGGCGTTAAGAGCGTTGATATCCAATTCTCGCACTTCTGGGTTCGCAAGGTGCCTAATAATACCGACAAAATAACTATCGAATTCAAAGTAGAGGAATGAGTAGTCGGGTTCTTGTTGGCTTAGACGTGGGTGAAAAACGTATCGGCGTGGCAGTTGCCGATACGAGCGTGCGCATTGCCGTGCCATTCTCGACAATTGATGTCGATGGCGGCGAAATTGAAGCAATCGCCGAGATTGTCATTAAAGAACAGGCCGATACGATTGTCGTGGGCTATCCTCGTAACCAACAGGGTGAAGCTACTTCGCAAACTGCCGCTGTTGAAGCATTTACTGAGCGGCTAAAAGACCTTGACGTGTCAATTGTTTTTCAAGATGAATCATTAACGAGCGTCCTTGCCGAACAACAACTGGTTGCCCATAATCGTCCCTATACTAAGGCCGATATCGATGCTCAGGCGGCAGCTTTAATTCTTCAGGATTACGTGGAACAACAGCGTGGATGATATGCAACCGGTGAAAAAACCTCGAAAAAATCGTCGGTTATGGATAATTGCCGCTGTTGTGACGGCGATCGTAGCTATTATTGTTGCAATACTTGCGTGGTATACCGTACAGCTTACCCCTGTCGATAAAACTAATACCGAAAAGCAGGTGGTTGAAATTGAACTTGGGACAACACCAAATCAGATAGCAACATTGCTTAAAAATGATGGCTTAATTCGCAGTAAAACGGCTTTTTCGTGGCATACCCGTATTAATGGAGTGCAGAATAAGCTCCAAGCCGGTACCTACCGACTATCGCCATCAGAATCTATACCTGAAATAGTCTCCCATATTACTAGCGGGAGAGTTGATACTTTTAATATAACGTTCTTGCCTGGCGCTACTTTAGCCGACCACCGTGAGGTGCTGATTGAAGCTGGCTACAGTGCGCAGGAAGTCGACGCTGCGCTAGCTAAAACCTACGATTCACCACTGTTCCAAGATGCACCGGCCTCAGCCAATTTAGAAGGATATATTTTTGGAGAAACTTACAGTTTTGCTACTGATGTATCTGTCGAACAAATCCTTGAGCGAACTTTTGAAGAGTTTTATAGTGTTGTGCAAGAGAACAACCTAACCGAACAATATAAAAGCCACGGCTTGAGCCTATACGAAGGCATTACCCTCGCCTCAATTGTTCAGCGTGAAGCCAGCCCGGCCGGTGATGATATGCCGACGATTGCCCAAGTATTTTACAGACGATTAGCAATAGGTATGCCACTTGGATCGGACGTTACCTACCAATTTATTGCCGATAAAACAGGGGTGCCACGTGACCCTAATCTGGATTCACCATATAATACTAGACGATACGTAGGGCTGCCTCCTGGGCCGATTGCCTCACCGGGCGAAAAGGCTCTTTTAGCTGTTGCTGACCCTTCGGACACTAATTATCTTTATTTCCTTAGTGGTGATGACGATGTGACGTATTTTGCGAAAACACTGGCAGAACACGAAGCTAACATTAGTAATCACTGCCGAATGAAGTGCCAGATACTCTAAAGCTATACTTGGTATATTGACAAAAACCTATAGTTATAAAATAAATTGACTTGAAAAGCTAGAGTTGGTACAATAGAGAAAGCACATCTTACATGTCTATCTACTAGTGATACCTAAGGGCCGCCTATAACAAACTAGGCAATCCGACCAGTAGCACCTGCGAGTGGGGAAGGTATGAAAGATGCGCCTATCAGAACAGTCGTACGGATACCAGAAAACTATAATAATTAACACTGGTCGACGCGTGTCCTTTTCTTTAAGTAAAATCGTAAAGAAGCAAGACTAAGTACGGTAGACGCCCTCGAGAGAAATCCGAGCGGCAGGAGAACGATAATTCGTAATGATATTACGAGCGGTAGCATTCGTGCTACCCAGGGTGGGTCTGCTGTTGTACGTCCTCAAGACGTTCCAGCTCAAACTACAAAGCGACCTTCAAAGGGCCGCATCAAATCGTCAACCGTCGCTATTTATGCAAGTGTCTTTGTATTACTTGTATCTATTATTGCTGTTGGATATCGAGCACCTCAACAAACAGCAGTTACTGCCAGTGCTGTTGTCGATAAAGTTGTGCCCGCTAACCAACCGTCTGTAAATGAAGTTGTGGCTACAGATATCGCTGCAACTGTGGCTCAGGCAGCCGATTTAGCCGTGGCGCCAAACGTCGCCGAGCTAGCTGTCTCAACTCGTGTTCAGAGTGAATTCCAAAGTACGAGCGCTGACACCTCGACTATTAGTAAGCCAGCCATTGTTCAGCTTTCATCGGCGAGCCGCAACATTACAAGTTACGTTGCTCAGGCTGGCGACACAGTGCCGTTGGTTGCTGGTAAGTTTGGTATTTCTACCGATACAGTTAAATGGGCGAATAACCTGACAAGTGATGCAATTGCCGCTGGTTCAACTCTGGAAATTCTACCAATTAGCGGAATTGTGTATACAACTAGAAATGGCGACACCGTTGAAAAGCTGGCCGAGAAGTATAAATCTGATGCGTCACTTATTACTACATATAACGACCTCGAGCTTAACGGCTTAACTAGTGGGCTAAAAATCATTATTCCAAACGGAGTTTTGCCAAATAACGAGCGCCCTGGATACGTCGCACCTCGTACAAACTACGCAACCTTTATTACTGGCTACAGCTCTGGGTTCTCGAGTGGTAAAACATGGTTTATTAGTAGGGGTATTGGAGCTGCTGGTGGGTATGCGTACGGCAACTGTACTTCATACGCTTTCTGGCGTCGTGCTCAACTTGGTATTCCTATTCAATCTATGTGGGGTAATGCTGGGACGTGGGCGTCACGTGCTCGTGCGGCAGGATACCTTGTGAACCGCACGCCATCTGCTGGTGCAGTTATCCAAGACTCAGGTCACGTGGCTATTGTTGAAGCAGTGCTCCCTAATGGTGACCTCCAAATTAGCGAAATGAACGCTTATGTATCTGGCGGAGGGTTCAACATTGTATCTGGTCGTATTCTTCCAGCCGCTCAAATAGGCCAATATTACTACATTCACTAAATATTTAAGAAATAGATAATCGCCTCTGTCAAATCGGAGGCGATTTTGATATAATAAGCTTGTATGTTTGTAGACACCGCCAAAGTTTTTGTGCAGGCTGGACGAGGCGGCGATGGTGCCGTCAGTTTTAGGCATGAAATTTACGTAGATAAGGGCGGCCCAGATGGTGGCGACGGTGGTCGAGGTGGCGATGTTATTTTCGTTGCAACCGAAAACTTAAATACCCTCATTGATTTTCGCTACAAACCAGAACTTAAAGGTGAACCTGGTCAGGCTGGCGCTAAGCGTGATCGCCACGGAAAATCGGGCGTAGCCAATTATATTAAAGTACCTGTCGGAACTATCGTGAAGCGCGATGGCGAAGTAATTGCCGACTTTACCGAGGACGGCCAAGAGGTAGTCATTGCCAAAGGCGGCGATGGCGGCTATGGCAACGCCCATTTCAAATCATCGGTTCGTCAAACGCCTCGAATAGCGGAAAAAGGTGAGCCCGGCGATACATTCGAAGCGGAGCTAGAGCTTAAATTGTTGGCTGATGTTGGGCTGGTCGGCTTTCCTAACGCTGGAAAATCGACATTCCTTAGTGTCGTTTCGAATGCTCGTCCAGAAATTGCCGACTACGCCTTTACGACGTTAACCCCAAATCTTGGTGTGGCTGATATTGACGACGGCAGCCTACTTATCGCAGATATTCCAGGCCTTATTGAAGGGGCGAGTGAAGGCAAAGGGCTGGGCGACGCTTTCTTGCGTCACGTCGAGCGGACGGCAGTCATTTTACATCTTATCGATGCCTACACAGATGATGTTGCGAGTGCATATAAAACGATTCGCAATGAGCTGTCTGCCTATAGCGAACAGCTAGGTAATCTACCAGAAGTGGTAGCGCTGACAAAAATTGAAGGTCTCGACGACGAACTTGTAGCGATGCAAAAGGAGGCGCTTGGTGCGGTTGCTGGAACAACGCCCGTCTTCGCCGTGAGCTCGCAGGCACACACTGGTCTTACTGAAGTACTTCGTGAACTTCGAACTCAAGTAACCGCAAAGCGAGAGCTCGAAAAAGAAATCGAAGAGGAAGACGACGCCGAGGGTGTGGCGATTATTTCTTTGAATAGTGAAGCAAAAGCACTGGCGTGGCATATTAAAAAAGTTGAAGAGGACGACAGGACGGTTTTTGTGGTTAAAGGTCACAAAATAGAAAAATTTGCACGTCGTACTCAATTTGACAATTTTGAAGGGGTGAATCGTCTCCGAGATATTATGAAGAAGATGGGCATTACCCACGCACTCATTCGTGAAGGGGCTGAAGGCACCTCGATTATTCGAGTTGGACTTGATGAATTCACCCTCGTTGAACAATAGAATTTATCAATACTATTGACAAAATAGCAATTATTTGCTATAATGACAGAATCCGTGTGAGGCAGACAAAGGCGTCTGTTCATACGAGTTCATCAACAAGTTGGAAGGAGTTGCAGTTGCTTACTCAGCGATTGCTCTGGCGGCCTGGCGCCTAATCCAGGATGTTAATGTAATTTGGGACAAGCAAGCATACCATTCGATACAATAGCTTTCGGGCTAGGATGAGGTACGTCGGCTCATGATGCGAACTACTAGGCCCCTCTTGTTGTAGAGGGGCAAAGGGGAGCACCCCCCACTGTTATGTTACATACTCCAGGGTGGAGAGGCTGGTTGCGTTTATTCGCACCCCTCTCCACCCCGGTGGCAACTTCCAACTTGTTTGGTATCCCCTCGTTCGAGGGGATTTTTATTTGGTTTAAAAACAAGTTTATAATCAATACTCTATAATAAGTGGTATGTCTCAAACATTTTTCTTTTACGACCTTGAAACTTCGGGCTTAAACCCACGGCACGATCGCATCATGCAGTTTGCTGGTCGGCGTACTACTCTTGAACTTAAGCCGATCGGCGAGCCGTATAATATTCTCGTGAAGCTCAATGATGACACGTTGCCCTCACCAGATGCATTAATGGTAACTGGCATTACGCCTCAGCAGACGCAGGCCGATGGGCTGAGTGAAGCTGAGTTCGCAAAGCTTATAAGTGATGAAATTTTTACAGAAGATACAATTGCGGTTGGTTTTAATAATGTTCGGTTCGACGATGAATTTATCCGAGCTCTGTTTTGGCGCACCTTTCATGACCCGTATGAGTGGGCTTGGCGTAACGGACGTTCTCGCTGGGACCTTATCGATGTTGTACGCATGACCCGAGCGCTGCGACCAGGGGGTATTGTTTGGCCCGTTGTTGACGGCAAGGCAGTAAATAAACTCGAAGCCCTTACGAAAGAAAATGGCATTGACCATTTTAAGGCACACGACGCCCTTAGTGATGTCGAGGCGTTAATCGCTGTGACAAAACTTATTAAAGAAAAACAGCCGCAGCTTTATATGCATCTATTTGAATTTCGCGATAAAAAGAAGGTGCAGCAACTAGTGAACCTCGATGACAAGCGTCCGTTCGTGTACGTGAGCGGACGTTACGATTCTGAATTCCATAAAGCAACAGTGGCATTTCCGCTGACGACAAGTCGCAATGGCGCAATTGTTGTATATGATCTTCGACATGATCCAACCCCATTCTTGAATATGTCAGCGAAAGAATTGGCAGATAATTATTTTGCCAAGTGGGACGATCGCCAAAAAGATGGCTTTCGAGCGGTGCCTGTAAAAGAGTTTCAATACAACCGCACACCAGCAGTAGCACCTCTTGGAGTGCTCGAGCGTGAAGACGGCTGGAATAGGGTTGGGTTGAGTCAAGATATCATTGAAAAACACCGAACGTTATTACTTACAGCTCCCGCTTTTGCTGAAAATATTCGCACGATGCTTGAAGGGCGTCCCGAATACGACAAGGAGGCTGATCCAGAGGCAAGGCTATACGAAAGTTTTGTTTCGGATGTCGACAAATTACGGATTGAAAAGGTTCGGCATGCAAATGGCGAACAACTTGCGGATATGCATCCTGAATTTAACGATGAACGACTGAGCGACCTTCTGCTCCATTATAAAGCGCGTAATTTTCCAAAAAGCTTGGCTGAGGATGAGGTTCGACAATGGGAAGCATGGCGAGCGACGCATATCCAACAGCAGTTGCCGTCATTTGTGCAGCGGCTTCAACAACTTGCGAAAACAAATGAAGGTAATGACGAAAAAGAATTTGTATTACAAGAGCTTCAGCTTTGGGCTGAAAGCATTGTACCGTTTGATGCCTGAGAATTAGGACGGCGTTGCTGGCGGGCCTTTATAAATGAGTTGGTTGTACGAGAAATAGTAAAGCCTGCCAAAAGTGCGAATAAATTCAGCATATTGGTAGCACTGATCGAGTTATTGGTGCCAGGAATTACGCCAGCAAGAAAAAACATCACTACAGCATGACCAGCATTGAGCGTGTCAAGAATCATGAGGGCGCTGAGCGAGAGCGCCGTGATGGTAATTGTCTTCTTCATAATTTTCATCGGCGTAAGAGTACATAAAATATACGCCGTTCACGGTGTATATGCAAGCAAAAGGGGAATGGCGGCGGGTCTTGGCCTACGGCGCTGGAAAAAACCGCAGAAAGCGTGTATAATCAGACGGCTATGTCAGAGGTTATTCGTGTTTCTGGTGCACGTGAACACAACCTAAAAAATATTAGTGTTGAAATTCCACGTGACAAGCTTGTAGTTATTACAGGCTTAAGTGGTTCGGGAAAATCTAGCCTTGCATTTGATACTATTTACGCTGAAGGCCAGCGTCGCTATGTTGAAAGTCTTTCAAGTTACGCTCGCCAATTTTTGGGTCTTATGGAAAAACCTGATGTCGATCAAATTGATGGTTTGAGTCCAGCAATTAGTATCGATCAAAAATCAACTAGCCGAAACCCTCGCTCAACCGTTGCCACCGTCACGGAAATTTATGACTATCTACGGTTATTGTACGCCCGAATTGGCGTGCCACATTGTCCTATTTGTGGCAAGGCAGTCTCACGGCGTACCCCGCAAGATATTATCGACGAGGTGCTAAAGCTTCCAGCTGGAGCACGTCTTATGATTCTGGCGCCAATTGCTAAAGGCAAAAAAGGCGAGTTCGCTCATGTACCAGAGCGGTATAGTCGGCTTGGATTTGCCCGTGTGCGAGTTGATGGTGTCGTGTATGCCCTAGATGAATATCCAGAGCTTGATAAAAAATATAAACACGATATTGAGATCGTTGTCGACCGTATTGCAATTTCAGACGACATGCGATCACGAGTGGCGCAATCAATTGAACAAGCGCTCGATATTGCAGATGGCGTTGTCGAGGTATTCGACGCTGATTCCGAGGAAACGCACGTATATAGCCAGCGCTACGCCTGTGTTGACCACCCTGGTGAAGATATCCCAGAACTTGAACCGCGTTTATTTAGTTTTAACGCCCCACAAGGTGCCTGTCCGGTATGTACTGGTCTTGGTAACCGCCTTGAGGTTGACCCTGAGTTAGTATTTAACCCCAATTTAACTATTGCCGAAGGTGCGATTCGGCCGTATAACCGTGTTAACAGCGATGCATGGTACATGAAGCGTCTGGCGGGCGTGGCCGAAGCGCATGGGTTTAGTTTGCGTATACCCGTGAAAGATATGGACGCTGATGCGCTTCAAAAGGTACTGTACGGTACTGGCGAGCAGCGTTATACGGTATCGTTGGGCGATGGTCGAAAGTATGACGCAGTGTATGAAGGGGTTATTCCAAACCTCGAACGTCGCTACAGGGAAACCGACAGCGACTTTATGCGTAAAGATATCGAGCGGTTTATGCGTGAACGAGAATGCCACGCCTGTCACGGATCTAGGTTGAAACCAGTTGTATTGGCAGTAACTATTCATGATTTGAATATCATGGATGTTTGTTCGCTTGGCGTTGAGGATGCGCTAGATTTATTTGAAACAAAACTAAAACTTACCGAACAAGAGGCCTTTATTGCAACTCAAATTCTAAAAGAAATTAAATCTCGACTTGGGTTTATGAACAATGTAGGCTTAAGCTATCTAGAGCTTTCACGGGCCGCTAATACTCTAAGCGGTGGTGAGGCGCAGCGCATTCGTTTGGCAACCCAAATTGGTTCAGGGCTTCAAGGGGTATTATATGTTCTCGACGAACCATCAATTGGGCTACACCAACGAGACAACGATCGTCTGATTGCGACATTGAAGCATCTGCGTGACTTAGGAAACACAGTACTGGTTGTTGAGCACGACGAGGACACTATTCGTCATGCCGATTATCTGCTCGATATTGGCCCAGGTGCTGGTGTGGCGGGCGGCCATGTGGTAGCTCAGGGTACGCCCGATGAAGTTGCTAAAAATACCGAAAGTATTACCGGGCGCTATCTTAGTGGTGTGGAAAAAATTTCCGTACCTAAAAAACGTCGTCACATTCAAAAGGACCGTGCGCTGGTGGTGAAAGGTGCTCGTGAAAATAATCTAAAAAATATCGATGTTACTATTCCGCTTGGTGTTATGACGGTTGTGAGTGGTGTGAGCGGCAGCGGTAAATCAACCCTGATTAATGATATTTTGGCGAAAGAGCTATCAGCTCGCCTGCATCGTGCTCACGAGGTGCCTGGTTCGCATGATAGTATCGAGGGTATCAATCACCTTGATAAGGCAATTATTATCGACCAATCTGCTATCGGCCGTACGCCACGTTCAAACCCGGCTACGTATACCGGTGTATTCACCGCAATCCGAGAATTATTCGCTGGCACGCCCGAAGCCAATATACGCGGGTATAAAGCCGGCCGCTTTAGCTTTAATGTTAAAGGTGGCCGCTGTGAAAACTGTCAGGGTGACGGTGTTATTAAAATTGAAATGCACTTTCTTCCCGATGTCTATGTGACTTGCGACGTTTGTAAGGGCAAACGCTACAACCGAGAAGCGCTTGAAATTAAATACAAAGACGCCACTATTAGCGATGTTCTTGAAATGACGGTCGAGCAAGCGGCACAATTTTTCGAAAATATTCCGACCATTGCTCGTAAGCTCGATACGCTAGTTGACGTAGGACTTGGCTATATTCGCTTAGGCCAGCCAGCGACAACTTTTAGTGGTGGTGAAGCCCAGCGTATTAAGTTGGCGTCTGAACTTTCTCGACGATCAACTGGAAAAACCCTCTACATCTTAGACGAGCCAACGACGGGGCTTCACAGTGCTGATGTAAACCGATTGTTAGGTATTTTGCAAAAACTTGTTGATGGTGGCAATAGTATGGTAATCATTGAACATAATCTTGACGTCATTAAGACTGCCGATTACATTATCGATATGGGCCCTGAGGGTGGATATAACGGTGGGGTTGTTGTGGTAAGTGGTACTCCCGAAGAAGTTTCTAAAGAACCTCGCTCGTTCACAGGGCAATATCTAAAAAAATTACTCCAATAATATTTATTTATTTATTTATTTATTTATTTATTATGTGTCGATAGAAAGAATTACAGCGCTAAATGCCGCCAAGGAAATAGTGGCCTTTCGGTCGCTTCCTGCAGTGGTGCGTTCGGTATGAGTTTCGTGAAAATCAACGTTGTAGCCTTTCCATGAGCTATTGAAACGTACCGTCCATACCCCTTCGTACGGTAGGAATAGGTCGTATTCTTTGAATTTTTTGTCACCAAAGTTTACGATGACAACAGTGTCATCGCATGGACCGCCAGTATCCTTTCGGTGATAGGCTAGCACGTTATTGTTGTCATCACGATGAATGAGCGCAGTGTAGTGCCCGAGTAAGCCTTTGGTATTGCCGTGGCGATTTAATCGCAGATCGGCTAAATGTTTATGTGCCAATACGATACCAGCAAATTGCTCGGTTTTTTCCCACTCTAGCATTTTCCAATCGTTAAAAGCGCCTTCCTGCATAAACTCCTGTCCTTGAAGCAGCATAGGAATGCCCGGTGCGGTGAGAGTAATGGCGCTAGCAAGAAGGACGCGTTGGCGGGCCGATAAACTTTCGGCATTTCCTGGGGTGACGGCTTCGTTAATGCGTACCGAGCCGTTGGCGGCGGTATCGTGCGAGTCGCTAAAAATAACTTTATCAAATGCGTTGCCCGTGTAGCTATGGCCAAGTTCATACTCGATACCTTGCAGGCGAGCTTGGGTGCCATTTTGGGTTATACCGAGGCTATCACGGATAACATGCGGGAAGCCTACTTCCCATTGCGCATCAAATCCGGCCCCGCCGTGTTTAGAGTCGACAACCAACCCTGGGTTGCTTGAGTTGTCTTCGGCAATCATTATGGCATTCGGGTTAATTTTACGGGCGAGATTGGTCATGTCGCTAAGAAGACTCCAGGCGTCGGGAATGGACTGGGCTGGATCGTCGTTGTTTCCGTCGGTGGTGCGCATATAAATGGTTGAGTCGACCCTCAGGCCGTCGACTTTGAATTCAGTAAACCACATGGCGACATTATCAAGCAGGAATTGTCGGACTTCGGGACGACCATAGTCGGGGCGGCCACCCCATGGAGTGTCACCACGCTTATCGTTATAAAAATAAATACCGCCTCGATTGTTTTCACTCCAGCCATCAAAGCGCCACAGATCGCTATCGCCGTAAAAGTGATTGTAGACAACATCTACAACAACACCGATTCCTTTTTGATGGCAGGCTTTCACGAAATCGAGCATGCCATGACGTCCGCCATATGAATTTTCAACCGAGAAAATATAGTTTGGTGCATAGCCCCAACCGTGGCTGGTAGCCATGCTGGTAACGGGCATAAGTTCGACATGAGTAACACCAAGCTCTTTCAGGTAGTCGAGTTTTTCAATTGCCGTTTCGAATGTCCCACTTGTCGATGCGTCGGGCTTATTAAATGTTCCAATATGAAGTTCGTAAATAATAGTTTCATTTTTGGGAGCCGGAGTAAATGACTCTGTGCCCGACCAGTCGTACTCTTGGGCCACAATAATAGATGAACCCTTGTCTGAGTCGGTGAGCTGCCGTGCGTAGGGGTCGTTTCGGAATAGCTGCGTGCCGTCACTGGTTGTAATGCTGTAGTGATAGGCCTGACCCGGCTCTGCCTCTACATTCGCTACCGACCAGTAGCCCTTGCCATCACTTTTCATTGGAATTTCTTTTGAGTCAAAGCCAATAGTTAGCAGGAGAGTAACTTTTGCGGCGAATGGTGCCCATACGGTAAAGTCGACGCCGTTGTCGTGAACGATAGCCCCAAGATGTTTATTTGTATGACGACCCATAACCTATGACCCAGTATGAAGCCATAAACGGTATTTGGCAACTACGATGGTGCTATTTTTTGCGTTTTCCAAAGATAGAAACGAGCTCTCGTTTGGTGCCTTCCCACAGAACGGTACGGTTTTTGGGGCTACTGAAAATATGAATGGCAGGCGGAAGCACGGAAATTAATATAATAACGAGAATGATAGGGAGTAAGATTTGGTCGATGTCGATGCCGACACTCTCGAAAAAGCTGCCGAGGAAATATCCGGCATAGGTTACGCCCACTGCCCATAAAAACGCACCAATGATATTAAACGTTAGAAATTTCTTATAGGCCATTTTACCAGCGCCGGCCACAATTGGGGCAAAGGTACGGACGATCGGTACGAACCTGGCAATAATAATTGTTTTTCCACCGTGCTTTTCATAAAATTTTTGCGCTTGAACAATGTACTCTTGCTTAAATAAGCGGGCATCTTGTCGTTTAAAAATACTTGGCCCGAGTTTACGTCCAAACGTGTAACCGACGCTATCGCCAAGAATGGCTGCGATAAAAATAACCAAAACAGCAAAGTGAATATTAATGCTAAGCACGCCCGCATTAATAAGAAAGCCGGTGGCAAATAAGAGGCTATCGCCTGGTAAGAAGAACCCGATAAGTAGCCCAGATTCGGCGAAGATAACCGCCGCAACTCCAATAAGGCTTGCAAATTTAATAAATTCAATGAGGTCGACGCCGGGAATCATGTCGCCTTATTATAGCATGTGACCGGGAGATAATAGATGATACAATTTAAGCTTTTACCCAGAAAATTCTGTATAATAAGAGGGCAATATTAATTTCCGTAAAGGTATCCACGCTACGAAGTAGCATAAAGGGGAGAGACATGGGAGATAAAATTAACTTAAAACTCGACATTCGAGATCAGCAAGGTAAAAAAGTTGTTAAACTACGACAACAAGGCTTTGTACCAGGGGTGGTATACGGCCACGGCTTTGACCCAATTTTGGTAAAGTCAGACTATGGTAGCATCGAAAAAGTCGTTCGCGAAGCCGGGAAGCATACGCCAGTTCACCTATCTGTAGACGGTAAGGCGCGCATCGCACTTATTAAAGATATCGATCGCGACCCTGTTAAGGCTCGTATTCGTCACGTATCATTTCACGCTGTTAAGGCAAATGAAATTGTTCATGCTGAAGTGCCAATTAGACTTATCGGTCAGGGTGAAAGTGCTGCTGAAAAAGCTGGGCTTATCGTACTCCAGGCACTCGAGTCGGTTGAAATTAAAGCAAAACCAGTCGATCTTCCAGAAGCACTAGAGGTTTCAATTATTGATTTGGCTACCGATGAAGATAAAATTACGTTTGCCGATGTCGTTCTTCCGGAAGGTGTTGAGTATGCAGATGTTGACCACGATCAAGACCTAGTTATCGCTAACGTGTACGAACCAGCTGCGCTTGAGGCTGCCAATGAAGCTGCTGCTGGCGATGCCGAGGAGGCGATGCCAGAGGCAGACGTGGCTGAGGCAGGCGAAGAAGCATCTACCGCAGAAGCCGGTGAAGAACCAAAGCCAGCAAACTAATCGTCAAATTTACTGGCATGATAGGCAAGAATTTGCCGTATTGTAACCATGGGAAAAGGATGATCGTTTGGAAATTGCAATGTGCCCCTACCCGTTCGGTAGGGGTCCATTTTTGCGTGCATGGCTGCGCTATTTCGGATGTCAAGAATACCGTATATTCCGATATGATTTTTTAGCGCCGCAAAATGAACGAGGCCTCTTTTGCCCGGTGCGGAGCGATAGGTGGGCATATCATAGCTGATGTCTTCAATTGTATTTGGGAATGTTGCTTGAATTGCTTTACGCAGCAACTGTAAGCGCCGCTGGGTTTCAGCGTCGAACCGGGCAATGTACTCGTCAACAAGAGGACTTTGCTGGTACGTCATACTTACCATTATACGCTTAATAAAGCTGCTTTGAAAAAAATGAGTTAACACGTAGACAACAGAGGTCAAAAAGGGTATAATAAGCCAGATGCAAAAGATATTGCTATACTATAAATTCACTCCAATAAGCGACCCAGAGGCTATTAAATTGTGGCAAAAACGGCTTGCTGATAGCCTGCACTTACACGGGCGAATTTTAGTGAGCCAACATGGTTTAAATGGTACGGTTGGTGGCGATGTTGCCGATTTGAAGGCCTATATCAAAGAAACCAAAACATACCCCGGCTTTAAAGACACTGTATTTAAATGGAGCGATGGGTCTCGTGACGATTTTCCACGAATGAGTGTGCGTGTACGACGTGAATTGGTTGGGTTCCAAAATAGTGACGATGAATTTGACGTTAACGAGCATGGAGTTATTGGCGGAGGCGTCCATCTTAAACCGAAACAGGTCCATGAATTAATCGAGCAATTCGGTGACGACGTTGTATTTTTTGACGGGCGCAACGAACACGAAGCGAAAATTGGCAAATTCAAAAATGCGATTGTGCCGAATACCAATACATCTCGTGATTTCATTGCCGAGTTAGAGAGCGACAAGTACGATCATATTAAGGATAAAAAAGTCATAACGTATTGTACGGGCGGCATCCGTTGCGAAGTTATTTCCGCAATGATGAAAAAGCGTGGCTTTAATGACGTCTATCAAATTGACGGCGGCATCGTGAAATATGGTGAGAGCTTTGGCGATGATGGCTTATGGGAAGGCTCGCTGCGGGTATTCGACAACCGTATGACGATTGATTTTTCTGATCATGCCAAAACAATTGGCGAATGCACACACTGCGGCGGCAAAACCAGTAATTTTGAAAATTGCGCCTTCGCAAATTGCAACGACCTTGTGCTAATATGCGAATCTTGCAAGAAAACACCTGAACTTCTATTTCACACCAAAGAGTGCCAAACGAAAGCAACGTCCCAGCAAGCTCAGCACGCAAAAAGCGCCGCATAAATAACTTAACAAATAATCACAACAGGACTATACTGAGCTTACAAACTACTAAAGGGAGTGTTGTGTATGGCAAAAAAAGAACTCGACGTTGTCGAGAAACAACTATTCGGGCTCGCAGTTGGGCAGGGTGTGCTTGCGATCCTATTTGGTATCTTGGCGCTATTTTGGCCAGGATTAACCGTTGCACTGTTGATCGTATTCTTCGGTGTCTTCGTATTAGTGTGGAGTATCGTAGGCATTATTGTCAGCCTTACTTCAATTGGTCAGAACAAGTTCTGGTGGCTAGAGCTGCTCTTTAGTGTATTGGCACTTGGGCTCGCCGTATACGTTCTTCGTAATCCAGAACACACTGCGTCTATCTTCGTGTTCTTTATTGGTATCACGTTCTTAGTACGTGGTGTGGTCGATTTGCTGGAAGGCCTTTTTGGCGCTGGCGATTCGTCACGTGCATACAGTATTATTGTTGGTATCGTCGGTGTGCTTGCTGGTATTATTACCTTCACGTACCCGGTTTCTGCTGGCTTGGCTGTTGTATGGGTTGTCGGTCTTTATGGGGTTCTGTACGGTGCGTTGTCTATCGCCTTCGCCCTGCGTGCTCAAAAAGAACTCAATTAATTGACGCCAAATCTAAAATACTACCGCTCGATACGAAGGGCGGTAGTTTTTGCGGTGCATAGTACAATAAAGATATGAACGTGAAGCTCGAGGCAAAATTAAAAACGCTCCCTAGATCAGCTGGGGTGTATTTTCATAAGTCAAAAACGGGCGAAATTATTTATGTCGGTAAGGCAGCGGTACTGAAAAATCGAGTGCGACAGTATTTCCAAAGTACTCGTGATATGGACGTAAAGACCCGTGCGCTAGTTGAAGAAATTGATGATACGGACTGGATTGAAACAGAAAGTGAGATTGACGCCCTATTTTTAGAGTCTGAAATGGTCAAGCGGTATATGCCACGCTATAATATCTTGCTCCGTGATGATAAATCACAACTGTTTGTTCGTATCGATATGAAGAGCGAGTGGCCAACCGTTTCATTTACTCGCAATCCAGCAGATGATCAGGCGGAGTATTTCGGCCCATATTATAACGGCTTTGCGATTAAAAAGGCTCTGAGATATTTGCGTAGAGTATTCCCGTATTACACAAAAGCGCCCAAGCCCGGCATGCGACCCGACCTCGATGCACATATTGGACTTAGCCCTAGACCGACAACTACGCCTGAAGAATATAAGGCATCACTCCGCCAGCTTATTCGCTACATTGAAGGTGGCCGAAAAACAATTGTTCGTGGCATCGAACATGATATGCATCAAGCAGCAAAGCTGCAAGATTTTGAAACGGCAGCATCGCTTCGAAACAAGCTGAGCGACCTGAAGGCTTTGCAACAAAGGATTATGTTTGGCGATAAGGAGTTTCTTAACATTAGTAAAGACAGGGCGTTGAGTGATCTTGCTGCGCTACTGTGTTTACCGAAGACCCCCGCGCGTATCGAGGGTTATGATATTAGTCATATGAGCGGCACAAATGTCGTTGCTAGCATGGTGGTGTTTAGTAACGGTGTCAGCGACCGAGCAAGCTATCGAAAATTTAAATTACGGGTGCAGCAGAATGACGACTATGCAAGCATGTACGAAGTGCTTGTGCGGCGATTGAGTGAGAAAAACCTAAAAAGTTGGGGGCGGCCCGATCTTATTTTGATAGACGGCGGCAAGGGTCAGCTTGAATCTGGCATTAAGGCACTAGCGCACCATGGGCTAGATATACCAATTATCAGTATTGCGAAGCGAGAAGAGGAATTGATTGTCCATGCGACGAATTCTCATGTTGCCACCACACGCATAGAAGAATATTTACAAGGCGATGCTCGGGCTCCGGGGGTGTCGGTCGAGCGATCAGGTGACTATTTCAATATTAATTTACACGCAGGTCAAACTAATGCGTCGGGCCACTCGAAAAATTTACGAGGTGGTTCAGCAGAACTTGCGACGTATACACATGTGACAAAATTGTTTCAGAGAATTCGTGATGAATCACACCGTTTTGCGGTAAGTTATCATACTGTATTGAAGCGGGCGAAACAGACCAGCAGCGTTCTCGAGGAGATTCCAGGGATTGGACCAGCGACACGACGTGCCTTGATACGAAAATTTGGAAGTGTCAGGGGTGTCGAGGCGGCATCGATTGAAGAAATGACCCAGTCGGTAGGTAAGTCAAAGGCGATGCAAATTTATAAATATTTGCACTAGCCGTAAGCGTTATGATATGCTTATGGCTAAGTTATCAGGGGGAATATGCTGATGTATTTAACCGAAAACGATAGGAAAGTTACCCGTAGTGGTTTTACGGTCGTAGAGCTGGTTGTCGTTATTCTTGTCATTGCGATTATTGCGACGATTACCGTTGTCGGCTATGGTAGTTGGAGGAGAAATGTTGAGGCTTCTCTTGTTAAGAGCGACCTCACCCATGCGGCAACTGCCATGCAGTCTGCTAAAAATTTTGCCGATAATGGCTACCCCTCTACTTTGCCAGCTACCTTTACTGCGAGCGACAACGTACAGATAACTGTTTCTGACGACTCGTCATCCACCGGGTATTGTCTAGATGCGATACTTATATCTAATCCAAGTACGCACTATTTTATCGAGTCATATTTTAATCCGGGCGTGCCAACCGAGGGCACGTGTGCCACTAGGCCGGGCCTTCCGTCTACCCCCGGTGCTCTAGCTGCGACAGGTAGCACCACGTCAACCATTTCACTTAGCTGGGATACAGTGGCAGACGCCTCTGGCTACGAAGGCCAATGCGCATCAGATGAAGCATATACGCAGAACGTGGGAGCGATAAGTGTTGCGGGTACCACAGGCCAAGTTACCGGTCTTCAATCGGGAACTTTATACTATTGTCGCATACGGGCCGTAGCGGCGGCTGGGCCTGGTGCCTATTCCTCTATATCTAGTATGACTGCCCCGGGTTCGGTCTTGTCGGTGGTATTAACCAAGACTACAAATAATACAATATCGTTGAGCTGGGACCCTGTGGTAGGTGCCGTATCATACCAAATCCAAGTTGCGATTGACAGCGGGTTTAACTCTGTTCAGGCGGTGTATAACACCACTACTAATAATCACCCGAGTATTGTTCTTGGGGGTTCGGGTACATACTATATTCGCATACGAGCAAAAACTTCAACTGGCGTCTATGGATTATATTCCGTAACAAAATATGTGACTGTTTCGTAGTGTACAATATCTAAAATGGACGCAACATTTTTTCAGTTGAATCGTTCCGCTGTCATGAATGCGGTGGGGCCGTACGTTATTGTGGTAAGCGGGCACACTTCGTTACAACGCAGCAATGACGCCGCTTACACCTTTGAACAAGAGTCGAACTTCTGGTGGCTAACTGGTATTAACAACCCAGATTGGCAACTTATAATTGATGGTGAAACGCAAAAGTCGTGGCTTGTGCGACCACATACGAGCGAAACGCAGCGTATTTTTGACGGAAGTTTGAGTGATGATGAGGCATTGGTGATAAGTGGGGTAGACGGCATATTGGAGCAAAAGCAGGCTACGGCGTTACTAATCCAACTTGCAGAGAAGCATTCGAAAGTATATACCATCGCAAAGCATCCGCATGCTGCACATTTTGATTTTATTGAAAATCCTGCTCAGCAAAATTTACGCCAAACTCTTACACATATTTTTACAAAAGTCGTTGATTGCCGTCAGGAAATTTCACGGCTGCGAGCGATTAAACAAACTCAAGAACTTGCGGTTATCAGGGAATCTGTTTCCGTAACCGCCGATGCTTTTAATCGTGTAAAGAAACTATTACCAACCTTTCATCACGAATATGACATGCAGGCAGAATTTGATTACATATTTAGGCGTAATCTGGGGTCGACACATGCTTATGATCCAATAGTTGCCACCGGAAAGAATGCGTGCACCCTTCATTACAGTCGCAACATTTCAAGGCTTGATGCTACTAAGCTTGTTCTTGTGGATGTCGGCATCCGCTACAAAGGTTATGCGGCCGATATTACACGAACCTATGCGGTAGGTAAGCCAACCAAGCGTCAGCGGGAAATCCACAAAGCGGTTCAGGATGCGCAACGCAATATTATTGAACTTATACGACCCGGTGTTTCCTTGAAACGATACCAGATTGATTCTGATGAAATTATGAAAGATGCATTGCAGAAAGTTGGATTGCTCAAGGATCGTCATGACGCCAAAACTTTTCGAAAGTATTTTCCGCACGCCATAAGCCACGGACTTGGGCTTGATGTTCATGAATCGTTGGGTGGATATAGCGAATTTATGCCAGGTATGGTTCTGACGGTTGAGCCTGGCATTTACATCCCAGAGGAGGAAATAGGCGTACGAATAGAGGATGACATTTTAGTCACTGAAACCGGTAACGAAAACCTTAGCGCCATGCTATCGACAGACTTGTAGCGGAGTATCGCCCCGGAGAGCTGTGTCTAGCTATGCTATACTGAGACGTAATAATGAAACAACAATTTTTTGTATTTATCGTCCGCTGGGCATTGAATACATTCGGTTTATGGGTGGCGGTAAAACTACTTGGAACGGGGTACCCCGATGTTGGGGTAAGCGCTGGATTTTGGGGGTTCATGCTGGCGGGCATTATATTTTCAATCGTCAATAGCCTGCTTAAGCCGCTTCTTGTTATCCTCTCGTTGCCAGCAATTTTACTGACGTTAGGTCTGTTTGCGGTGGTGGTTAACGGATTGCTGGTATATATTTCGTTGAAAATCGCTCCAGGTCTTTCGATGTCGCTTATTAACTCAATTATTACCGGAATTATCTTAAGTCTGATAAACTATATAGTAAGTGTAGCGATTGAAATTCGCACCGGAAAAAGTAGGAGTTTACACTAAATGTCACTTGATACTATTTTGCAATTGATTATGATTATATCGGCTGGTCTGATGATCGTTGCCATTCTGCTACAACAGCGAGGCGCAACACTTGGGGCCGGGTTCGGTAGTTCGGGCGAGTTATATACAGCACGCCGTGGCGTCGATAAAAACCTCTTTGAAGTAACCATCGTTCTTGCTGTTATCTTTGTTGTCTCAATCCTGGCCGGTTTTCTCATTCCTAGTTAATGGAGTAGCGAGTGGCTGATACAAACGATCCGAATAAATGGCGTCGCATTCCTAAAATGAGTTTTAACTCTAAGGATTTATCACGCCGTATGAAAAAGGTTGAGGGGGCAACAGTTAAGCACGCTCGACGTTTTGTATTGCGACGATGGGATAATTTTCGTGATGCCCGCCGCCACGTTGCGCTATGGGTTGTCATGACCGGCGTGATTATCGGTGCAACCGGCTTGCAGATGTGGTGGTACCAGGACGCATATCGTACCACCGCCAACGCCGCAACGGGTACTTATGCCGAGGCTGTACTTGGACCAGTCGACACACTCAACCCAATTTTTGCGAAGTCGAGTGCCGAAGAATCGCTGTCGGAGCTGTTATTCTCGCGACTTTTAACCTATGACGAAACGGGCCATCTAAATTTCGATTTGGCTGATAGTATGACTATCGGTAGTGATCAGAAAACGTATACGTTCACTATTCGTCCAAATGCACGCTGGGACGACGGTCTTTATGTCCGTGCTCAAGATATCGTTTTCACCGTTGGACTGCTGCAAAACGGTGCTACCCACTCGACACTTACTGGGTGGGATAACGTAAAGGTTAATGCGGTCGATGACCATACGGTTACATTCGCACTCCCGGCAGTCTATGCGCCATTCCCGCATGCACTGCGGTCGCTTCCAATTTTGCCTGAACATGTACTGCGTGATATTGAACCAGGGCAGCTTCGCGAAAATGGCTTTAGTACCAAACCAGTCGGGAGCGGTGCGTATTCACTGAAGTTAATTCAGGATATCGATGAAACGTCGGGTCGTAAAATTATTCACCTTGCTCGTAATGATGATTACTACAGGGGTGCTGCTAAATTGAGCCGTATCCAACTGCATGTATATAAGGATATCGACGCTATTAAGCACGCCCTGGCAACGTCTGAGGTGAATGCGGCAAGCGACTTAACGGTTCTGAGCGCCGATAGTGTAAGCAAGGACAGGTATCGTGTTGAAAATCATCCTATCAACAGTGGCGTCTATGCGATATTGAATACTTCGAGTCCAATTCTTCAAGATAAAAAAGTCCGCCAAGCACTTCAAGCTGGAACTGATACGCAAGCGGTCCGTGCATCTGTCTCGGACAAGCTCCCTGCGCTACATCTTCCAATTATTCAGACACAAGTAGCGGCCGAATTGCCAGGCCAACCAGAATATAATGAACAACTTGCAGGGCAACTTCTTGATGAGGCTGGCTGGAAGTTGGACGGAGCGGTACGCAAAAAGGACGGAGCCCCATTGGCGTTGTCGGTTGTAACAACGAAAAACAGCGATTTCGAACGGGCGCTCGGCACACTTTCTGAGCAGTGGCGACACTTGGGCGTTACAATCACTACCAGCATCGTTGATCCAAACGACCAATCGCAAAATGTTACAAAGGACATTTTGCAGCCACGTCAGTACGATGTTTTGCTTTATCAACTCGCCATCGGGGGCGACCCAGACGTCTATGCATATTGGCATAGCTCGCAGGCGGGGACCGGGTTCAACCTATCAAATTACAAAAATCCAATTGCTGATGAGGCGCTGGTGAGCGCCCGTTCGCGAGTTGAAACGGATTTGCGAGGGGCAAAATATGTGACGTTTGCTCGTCAATGGCTGAGCGATGTTCCTGCGATTGGGCTTTATCAAGCAACGGCACAGTATGTCCACACCGAATCGGTGCATGCAATTCCTGATACGGCGCAGCTTATTTCAGCCGCAGACAGATACCGCACTGTATTATATTGGACGGTCGGGTCACAGATGGTATATACGACCCCTTAAACCGTATCGCCCTTACAAAATATAAAAACACCCTACAAGGGTGTTTTTTAGACGGTTGTGGTGGGCGCTGAGGGATTCGAACCCCCGACCCTCTCGGTGTAAACGAGATGCTCTAGCCAACTGAGCTAAGCGCCCGACTAAAGGGGTATTATACAGGATGTGTTGTTCGTTCGCAAGGGGTGAGAGGCTTTATTTATCTGGTTGTATCTGCTATAATATCCTCCAATGCGCGCGTGCTGAAATTGGTAGACAGGCTAGCTTGAGGTGCTAGTGTTCGCAAGGACGTGGAGGTTCAAGTCCTCTCGCGCGCACCAAACCTGAACGCAAAAGGCGAGAAATTCTCGCCTTTTATTTTTTATTACAAATTTCGTTCGAAATAATTAATCGTCTTTTTTGCTAACAAGCAACAAGACACCTGAAACAACGCTCATGAAGATAAGCGTACACACACCGAATGCCGTGGTGTTTTTCTTGGTGCCTTTGTATATGCCGTAAGAGATAATTGTCATTGGCAACATCCACGCCAGCGGAACAATAAGCCATCCAACTGAAACAGTTGAGACGACATTGAAAATAAATGCAATGAGTCGTAGTGTTTGATCTGATTCTTGTGTGGTTGCTTCAGCCATATTGACCTCCAATACTTATAAGTACCTTTATTTTAACACATCTTGCTAAATGATGAGTCCAATTGAAAATACATGTAAATTGTGCTATAATGAGAGTATAGGAGCCCGTAAACCGGGCATATTTTTATGCAGGAGCTGTTATGAAAGACCCCAAGCAAATTCGCAACGTTGCTATTATCGCTCACGTCGACCACGGAAAAACGACGCTTCTTGATGGGCTTTTGAAGCAAAGCAATACCTTTCGTGCCAATCAGGCCGAAATGGAGCAGTCGCTTATTATGGACAGTGGCGATCAAGAGCACGAGCGGGGAATTACAATCACCGCTAAGCAAACCTCAGTGTACTACGGTGATTACAAGATTAACGTTATCGACACCCCAGGTCACGCCGACTTTTCTGGTGAAGTAGAACGAACCCTCAATATGGCCGATGGCGTTCTTCTTATTGTTGATGCTCAGGAAGGCCCAATGCCACAAACCAAGTTCGTGCTCTCTAAGGCATTGGAGCTGGGGTTGAAACCAGTAGTTGTGGTGAATAAAATCGACAAGCCATCACGTCGCATCGACGAAGTAATTGATGAAGTATCTGAACTGTTCTTGGAACTTGCCGTAAGCGACGACCAGCTGCATTACCCCGTGTACTACGCAATCGGTCGTGAGGGTAAGGCGTGGACCGAACTCCCCGACAACCCAAGTGAACATACCGACCTAACGCCAATTTTTGATGCTATTATTAATGACATTACTGCTCCGACTGTTGAAATCGAAAAGCCATTCCAAATGCTGGTAACATCACTGGCGTACGATTCATTCCTTGGGAAGTATGCCATTGGTCGAATTAGTCGTGGGACTGTAAAAAAGGGTCAACAGATTGTGCTCATGAAGCGTGAGGGCGAAGTACTAAACGCTAAAATCGACAAACTATTCGGCTACCGTGGCCTCCAACGTGAAGAAATTGATGAGGCCGGTGCGGGTGACATCGTTGCAATTACGGGTGTTTCAGAAGCGCACATTGGCGAAACGCTGGCAGATAAAGAAAACCCGGAAGCATTGCCAACTATTGAAATTGAAGCACCAACCATTAGCATGTATCTTGGGCCGAACACTAGCCCGCTAAAAGGTAAAGAAGCCAAGTATAACACCAGCCGTCAAATTGGTGATCGATTGAAACAAGAACTTGAAACCAACGTCTCGTTGCGTGTCCGTGAAGAGGGGATTGGTTTTGTAGTGTCGGGACGTGGTGAGCTACACCTATCTGTGCTTATTGAAACACTGCGTCGTGAAGACTTTGAATTTGAAGTTGGTCGTCCGCAAGCCGTCACTATTGAAGAAGACGGCGTGGTGAAAGAACCTGTCGAAGAACTATTAATTGAAGTTGCTCCAGAATTTTTGGGCGCCGTTAGCCAAGAGCTTGGCGCTCGCCGTGCAACAACCTTAAAACAAGAACAAACCAGCTCTGGCACTACTCGGGTCACATATATCATTCCAACTCGTGCCATGATTGGCCTTCGCAACCTGCTTTTGACCGCTACAAAGGGAACTGTCATTATGAACAGCCTGCCGCACGGCTACCAGCCGCTTGGTGCAAAGCTCCAACAACTCCGTAATGGTGCACTTGTTGCTTTTGAGGCTGGTGCAACCACTGCTTATGCCCTGGATGCGGCAGCTGCTCGTGGTGAACTATTTGTTGGACCAGGTACGACTGTCTACCAAGGTATGATTGTTGGTTTGTACAACCGTTCTGGCGACCTCGACATTAACGTCTGTAAGGGTAAGCAGCTGACGAATATGCGGAGCTCATCGAGCGACGGAACAATCCAATTGACGCCGTTTACCGACCTGAGCCTCGAACAATGTATCGACTTTATTGAAGACGATGAACTTTTGGAAGTAACACCTGCAAGTCTTCGCCTTCGTAAGCGCTATCTTGATCCAAACGAGCGCAAGCGTGCGAATAAATAATTTTCGCTATTAACCTTCGCTAAAAAATCTTTTCGTTTTTTAATTCATCGGGCAGAAAGCCCTTGCCGTGTTTGAAATCAGCTTTCCATTCGTAATCTTTGCCGTAGCCAAGATCTTTCATAAGTTTGGTAGGTGCGTTTCGAATGTGGAGTGGAACCTGCGCATCGGGGTATTGCTTTGCCAGCGCTTGGGCTCGGCTCATTGCGTCGGTGGCCTGGCGGGATTTTTCTGATTTGGCCAGCGCAGTAGCGACATGGAATAATATGTAACTTGATTCGGGCATGCCGATACGTTCAACTGCTTGAAACGCATTGAGTGCTAAGCCGAGTGCGCCGTTGCCAGCAAGACCAATGTCTTCAGAGGCAAAAATAATCATGCGGCGGGCAATAAACTTCGGGTCTTCACCAGCATCAATCATTCGTGCCAAATAATAGAGCGTTGCATCAACATCGCTGCCCCGCATACTTTTAATAAACGCACTGATGACGTTGTAGTGCATGTCGCCCTTTTTGTCGTAGCCAGGCAGACGACGCTGAGCGGCGATTTTGACTGTTTCGATAGTGACTTTTTTATCAAGATTCAGTGCTAATTCTAAATTGCCGAGCGCTACTCGGGCGTCACCGCCGGACAGTTCAGCTAAATAATCAATCGCCTCGTCAGAAACCCGTTTGGTCACTTTTAGTTCCTTGGCGGCACGCTGCACAATGGCAATAATATCTTGTTTGGTGAGCGGCTCGAGTACCAACACTCGACTACGACTGAGCAGCGGAGTAATCACTTCGAAACTTGGGTTTTCGGTAGTTGCACCAATCAGTGTAATTAAGCCTGATTCGACGTGCGGTAAAAACGCATCTTGTTGCGCCTTGTTAAAGCGATGAATTTCATCGACAAATAAAATAGTCCGAAGCTGCAAGTTCCAATTTTGCTTGGCGTGTTCGATAATTTTTTCGATATCTTTTTTACCGCTGGTGACGGCGGAAATCTCGGTAAACTCGGCGTTGACCTCTTTGGCGATCACACGGGCGAGCGTTGTTTTACCGCTCCCTGGCGGGCCCCATAGAATAAGGCTGACCGGTTCACGGTTTTTAACGATCTGGCGAAGAATCTCGTTATCACCAAGCAAATGGGTTTGCCCAATAACATCATCAAGCGTTTGCGGACGCATGCGCTCGGCCAGTGGGATTCGTTGTTCACCTTCCATAGTAATAGTATACTGCTTTGTTGTCTGCGGCCTAATCCTGCTATACTAAAATAAAGTAAAGGAGAATACAGTATGACTGGAGCAACCTGGACAGTTATCGTTATTGTAGCGATTTTTATATTGAGTGGGTTAAAAGTAATCAACCAATATCAACGAGGCGTCGTGCTGACCCTCGGTAAATTTACGGGTATTCGTCAGCCTGGCCTTCGCATTGTGATTCCTATCTTCCAACGACTTATTAGGGTGGATGTTCGTTCAACGCCAATTGATGTGCCAAAACAGGAAGTGATTACCCGTGATAACGTGACGGCCGGTGTTGATGCAGTGGTGTATTTCCGTGTACTCGACCCTTCAAAAGCAGTGCTGGAAACAACTAACTATGTGTATGCGACCAGTCAATTTGCTCAAGCTGCGCTACGTGATATTACTGGTAACTTTGAACTCGACGAACTGCTTTCTAAGCGTGAGGAGATTAGTGAGAAAATTAAGGAAATCGTTGATACTCAAACCTCACAGTGGGGAATTGATGTCGAGGCAGTAAAAATTCAAAATATCGAATTACCACAAGATATGAAGAGGGCGATGGCAAAACAAGCTGAAGCCGAGCGTGAGCGCCGTAGTAATATTATTAATGCCGATGGTGAAAAGGCGGCGGCGGCAACACTGGCCGAAGCGGCCGCCATTATTTCAAAAACTCCCGGTGCATTGAACTTGCGCACACTTAACACCATTGAACGTATCAGCACCGAGCCAAGTCAAAAGACGACACTCTTATTCCCAATTGAACTGATTGATGCAGTCCAGAAAATTGGCGACGGGTTAAATAAAAAGTAAATCGTTTCTAGGGGTCAGGGGCTTGTCATATG
>Ga0222423_1000092_pt1 | contig 94284 bp, 84 predicted proteins | sample 3A0metagenome_FD_182472 | JGI IMG/M metagenome (GOLD analysis project Ga0222423, IMG submission 182472) | Enriched microbial communities from leaf-cutter ant dump, University of Wisconsin, Madison, United States - 3A0 (version 2) | ecosystem: Environmental > Terrestrial > Nest > Insects nest >...
CGACGATCAGGAACAGGCCCCAGGCGGATTGGCGGAACGCCGTCCAGCGCTCGCCCCACGAGGCCTTGGGCAGGCGCGGGTAGTTGTACTTGCGCGCGCGCCAGTAGGTCACGCCGCCCAGCACGGCTGCGAGCGCCAGCCCGGGCATCACGCCGGCCATGAAGAGCGCGCCCACCGAGGTATTGGTGGCCACCGAGTACATCACCATCACGATGGACGGCGGGATCAGGATGCCCAGCGCGCCCGACGTGGTGATCACGCCCGCGCCGAACTGCTTGGGAAAGCCCGCCTTCACCATGGCTGGCAGCAGGATGGAGCCGATGGCCACCACCGTGGCCGGGCTGGAGCCCGACACCGCGGCGAACAGCGCGCAGGCCAGCACCCCGCCCAGGCCCAGGCCACCGTGCCAGTGGCCCACCATGGATGTGGCGAAGTTGATCATGCGCTTGGCCACGCCCCCGTGCGTGAGGAAGTTGCCCGCCAGAATGAAGAACGGGATGGCCATGATCTCGAAGCTCTCGATACCCGTGAACAGCTTGAGCGCCACCGATTCCAGCGGCACGTGGGTGAAGGCGAAGAGAAAGGTCAGGACCGTCAGGCCGAGCGAGATCGACACCGGCATGCCGGTGAGCATCAACGCCAGCAGGAGGATGAAAATGACGGCGGCGTTCATTGCTGGCCTCCTGCGTGCGTTGCGGGTTCTTCGGCGGCGTCCTCCAGGCCATCCACGTGGCCATGGTCATGGTGCGGCAGCTCGCCGGTGCGGATGAAGATCCACAGTACCTGCAGGAAGCGGAAGCACATCAGCCCCGTGCCCAGCGGGATGGCGCTGTAGACGATCCAGGTGGGCCATTCGAGGTCGGGCGTGGTGGGACCCTCGATCAGATCCTCGACCGACAGGCCGAGCATGTGGTAGATGCCGTAGTGCGCGCCGTTGTCCCAGACGAAGCTCGCCCCCATCCATGCGACGATGCCGGTGAACAGCGCGCCGGCCGCCAGGCCGAAGATGACGAACTTGCCACGCCACTTCGGGCTCAGGCGGTTGATGAGTACGTCCACGCCCACGTGGATGCCGGTGCGCACGCCATAGGCCGCGCCGAACTTGGCCATCCACACGAACATGATGATGGTCAGCTCCTGGGCCCATGTCAGGTTGATGGACAGCAGCCAGTCCTGCAGGCCGGGAATGGCCAGGCCGGCGGCGTAGCGGTGCAGCACTGCCACGAAGATGATGAGCGTGGCGGCGCCTATCAGGAAGGTGATGAGCCACTCTTCCAGGTGATCGAGGAATTTCATGGGAGGTTCTCCGCGGAGATCGGTGCGCTGGCGGCCCGCGCGGGCGGGCACGGCTTGCGGCCGGGGCGCTGCGTGGCGCCGCCGGCCGGTAGGTCAGAGGGTCAAGCCGTCAGAGCTTGGCTGGATCGAAGCCCGTGGCCTTGTACACGTCCTGGATGATGTCGTTGCCGATGCGGCCGGCCATCTTCTGGTGCACGGGGATCAGCGCCTTCTTCAGCGCGTCGCGCTCTTCCTTGGTGGGCGTGTAGATCACGGTCTTGCCGCTCTTCTTCACGGCTTCGAGCGACTTGTCGTTCTCGTCCTGTGCGATCTGGTTGGCGTAGGCCGTGGCCTGGCGCATGGCATCGTTCAGCTGCTCGCGCACGTCGGCGGGCAGGCCGTCCCAGAACTTCTTGTTCACGATCACGGCGTAGCCGAGGTAGCCGTGGTTGGTCAGGGAGAGGTGCTTTTGCACTTCATGCATCTTCTGCGTATAGAAGTTGGACGGCGGGTTCTCCGTGCCATCGACCACGCCGGTCTGCAGCGCCTGGTAGGTTTCGCCGAAGGCAATCACCTGCGGAATGCCGCCCAGCGCGCGCATCTGCTCTTCCAGCACCTTGGACGACTGGATGCGGTACTTCAGGCCCTTGTAGTCGGCCACCGCGTGCAGCGGACGGTTGGCGGAAAAGTCCTTGAAACCGTTGTCCCAGTACGCCAGGCCGGTGATGCCGCGGGCTTCCAGCTTCTTGAACAGTTTGGCGCCGACCGGGCCGGTGGTGACCTTGTGCAGCTCATCGGCGTTGTCGAAGATGAAGGGCAGGTCGAACACCTCGAATTCCTTCACCCCCAGCGGGCCGAACTTGGCCAGCGACGGGGCCAGCATCTGCACGGAGCCGAGCTGCAGCGCCTCCATCTCTTCCTTGTCCTTGTACAGCGAGCTGTTGGCGTACACCTCGACCTTGACCTTGCCGTGGGTCAGCTCCTCGGCTTTCTTGGCGAAGAATTCAGAGGCCTTGCCCTTGGGCGTATCCTGCGCCACCACGTGGCTGAACTTGATCACGATCTGCGCGTGGGCCGCCAGGCTGGCGCCAAAGGCCAGCACTGCGCAGGCGAGAATTTTCTTGACGGGAAATTGCATGGGTAGTCTCCTTGGGCACAACAGTGAATGAACGCCCCGCACTGTAGGCCGCGTCCTCCCGGGGTGTAACTGTGGTGTTCCACAGCTGGGGTTTACCCTTGAATCGAGAGCGTGCTCTTGCCTGTCAGGCCAGCGCGGCCTGTACACGCTCGATCCAGTGCCCGCCGATGCGGCCATGCAGCCCCTGGTAGACCGGCAGTGTCGCCTGGCGCAGGTGCTCGCGCTGTGCTTCGGTGAGAGCGTGCACCCGTGTGGCGCCGCTGTCGCGCAGCGCGGCCAGGGCCAGGTCGTTCTCGCGCTGGGCGATTGTGTTGCCCCACTGCAGCGCCTCGTCCAGCGCCTGCGCCACCAGCGTGCGATCGCGCGGCGCCAGGTGCTCCCAGAAGCGCCGCTGTGCCACCACCGCGTAGCCCAGCCAGGCGTGGCTCGTCAGGCTCAGGTCGAGCTGCACCTCGTGCATGCGCTGGGTCCAGAAGTTGGAGATCGGGTTTTCCGTGCCATCGACTACGCCCAGCGCCAGCGCCTTGCGCGTTTCGCCAAAGGCCAGCGTGACGGGCCGGGCGCCCAGCGCGCGCATCTGGTGGGCGATCACGCGCGAGCCCTGCACTCGCATGCGCAGGCCGATGAAGTCCTGCGGGTCGCGCAGCGCCCGGTTGGCGCTCATTTGCTTGAAGCCGTTGTCCAGGTAGCCTAGGCCCACCAATCCTTGGCGCGCCAGGCCGGCCAGCAGATCCTGCCCTACCGCGCCCTGCGTGATGCGGTGCACCTGGGTGCGATCGCCAAACAGAAAGGGCAGGTCGAATACTTCGAGCTGCGGCATCCCGATGGCACCGAACTTCGACAGCGACGGAGCTAGCATGTCCACCGCGCCCAGCTGCAGCGCCTGCATTTCGTCGGCATCCCCGTAGAGCAGCGAATTGGGGTACACGACCACTTCAATGCTGCCGCCGCTGGCTTGCCGCACATTGTGCGCGAAGCGTTCCAGCGCGAGCCCCTTGGGGGTCTGCCGGGCTACTACGTGCGACAGCCGGATGGTGATTCGTGGCTGCGCCCGCGCCCAGGCCGGCCCAACAGCCAGCGCATGCAGGGCAAGACGTCGGGACAACGGGGCGGCGCGCATGGCAGCTATTATCAAACCACCGCCTTTGCATACCCCAGCCGTGCCCTTGACCGCCGCCCAGCCTTCTGACGATTTCACGTTGCTGCATGCCGGCCAGCACGCGCTGGGCGACCGCAGCCGCCGCACCGTGCTGTGGATGATGGGGCTGGCGGTGCTGATCGTGACCGCCGTGCTGGCGCTGGTGTGGTACCTGCACCGCTTCGAGGCCGAGGAAGAGGAGCGCAGGCGCAGCGCGGATGCCCAGTGGCTTGAACAAAGCGTGCAATTCCACTTTCGCCGCCTGGAGGATGACCTGGCCCAGCGCGCGCGCCAGCAGGCGCAGGACGCTGCGCTGGCATTGCCCGTGCCGGGCCTGGGGGCTGCTGACGATATGCCGGCGGGGCTGCTGTGGCGCAGTCCCGGCGTGGTCACGGCGCAGGTCTGGTTGGCCGCACAAGGGCCCAGCAAGGGCGATCTGCACGCCTGGCAGAACGATATCGGCCGGTACGACGACAACGCCCGCGCCCTACAGAACCTGCAGGACATCGCCAGCGCTTTGCGCCGCGCCAGCTATGCCGGGCCAATGCGCAGCGGCAGCGGCCAGCCCGTGGATCGGATCTGGCTCGCGGTGCCGACTTTCGACGGTACCCGCCTGGCGGGTTCGTACTTGGTTGCGCTGTCCATGCGGCGCGTGCTCGACGTTCTTCTGCCCGCATGGTTCACGGCCAGCCAGACTGTGCGCCTAGTGGTCGATGCCGCGCAGCCGGCGACGTCCGCGCCGCAAGGGCCGTACCGCACGGTGATGAACCTGCCGGGAACCGATCTGATGCTGGAGGTGGTGCCGCAGGGGGCGCAAATGTCGCCCATTCCGCGCATCCTGTTCGCCGTTGCAGTCGTTTTTTTGCTGGGCATGCTGGCCAGTTTGGTGGCGCTGCGGCGTGACTTCATCAAACGCCAGCGCGTGCAGCAGCGCCTGCAGGCCGAGGTGGCGCTGCGCTCGGCCATGGAGCGCTCGGTCACGATCGGCATGCGCGCCTGGGATATGCAGGGCCAGGTGCTGTACGTCAATGATGCCTTCTGCGCCATGGTGGGCTACCGCGCTCAGGAACTGCGCGGCGTCCGCGCTCCGCTGCCTTATTGGCCCGATGACCAGGTCGACGAGCTGGCATTGCTGCACCGCAGCGTCATTCAGCAGGGCACGCAGACCCAAGGTATCGAGGTGCAGTTCCGGCACCGTGACGGCCACCAGGTGGACGTGCTGATCCACGAGGCGCCCTTGCTGGCCGCCGATGGTGTGCAAATCGGCTGGATGAGCTCGGTGCTCGATGTCAGCGAACGCAAGCGTGCCCAGCAGTTGGCGCAGCAGCAGCAAGAAAAGCTGGAGGCTTCAGAGCGGCTTGTGGCTGTGGGCGAGGTGGCCTCTACGCTGGCGCACGAACTCAACCAACCCTTGGGTGCGCTGGCCAGCTTTGCCAACGGCCTGCTCAATCGCCTGCGCAGCGGCACGATTGCGCTGGCCGAGATGGAGCCCGTGGTGCGGCGCATGGCCCAGTTGGCCGAACGCGCCGGCGGTGTGACGCAGCGTGTGAACGCCTTCGCCCGCAAGCGCGAGCTGAATCTGACGCGCCTGGAACTGGCGGCGCTGGCGCGCCGAGCCGCTGTTTCGGCGCAGGAAGGGCGCAGCACTGCCATCGTGCTGGATGTGCCTGATGCCCCTGTTTGGGTGCGCGGCGATGCGCTGCTGCTCGAACACCTGGTGCATAACCTGTGCAGCAATGCGCTGGATTGGGCCGACCAGGGCAGTGGGCATCCGCCGCAGGTGCATTTGCGTCTGTACGAGGCGGCTGGTACGCAGGAGGTGCACCTGGCTGTGGCCGACAGCGGCCCGGGCGTGCCCGAGGCGGTGCGCGAGCGCCTGTTCGATGCCTTCTTCAGTACCAAGGCGGGCGGTATGGGCATGGGCCTGGCGATTTGCCGATCCATCGCCGAGGCGCACCACGGCCGTATCCTCGTAGGCCGGGACGCGCGGCTTGCGGGAGCGTTGTTTACCGCCGTGCTACCGCGTGCCCCAGGCCCGTTGAACCAGGACACAGCACCATGAACCATGTTCGGCAGCATGCCGTGGACATCCACATCGTGGACGACAACGCCGATGTACGCGACGGCCTTGCCTGGCTGTTCGATTCGCGCGGTTGGCCTGCCCGCACCTGGGCCAGCGGCGCGGCGCTGCTCGATGCCGCGCGCGCCCTGCAAGGCGAATGGGGGCTGGCGGTGGTACTACTCGATATCCGTATGGAGCCCTTGTCCGGCTTGGTCACGTTCGAGCGCCTCAAGGCCATGGGCTGCTCTTGGCCTGTGCTGTTTCTGACCGGGCATGGCGATGTGGGCACGGCGGTGGAGGCCGTCAAGAACGGCGCCTGGGATTTCCTGGAAAAGCCGTTTCAGGACAATTTGCTGGTCGATCGCGTCGAACGCGCCATGCAGGCGCTGCGCGCCCGCAGCGACGCTGAATGCCAAGCCCAGCGCCTGCGCCAGGCGCTGGCCTCGCTGAGCCCGCGCGAGCGCGAGGTGCTCGATGAGCTGATCCGCGGGCATTACAACAAGAACATCGCCGACCACCTGGGTATCAGCGCCCGTACCGTGGAGTTCCACCGCGCCAATATCTTCGCGAAGATGGGCGTGGAGTCGGCCATCGATCTGGCGCACAAGCTGGGGCGGCTGGGAGAGGATTTATGAGGGCGCGGGCCACGGCGCCGATGCTGGCATCGCACCGCTGCAATCGCGCCGCCGGTGCCCGTTATCCGTGGTGGCGTGGTGCGTCGCCTGCGCCACCATCGGACTCCATCTCGTTGCTGTAGGCAACCATGTCGGCGATGGTCAAGGTGGGTAGCCCGTGCGCCTTGGCGTAGGCGGCTACCTGTGCGCCGCGCGCCATTGTGCCGTCGGGGTTCATCAGCTCGCACAGCACGCCCGTGGGGCGCAGCCCGGCCCAGCGCGATAGTTCCACTGTTCCTTCCGTGTGCCCCCTGCGGGCGCGCACTCCACCTGGGTGGGCGCGCAGGGGAAAGACGTGGCCGGGGCGCACCAGGTTGCGCGCCTGCGCGCCGGGCTGGATGGCCGTCCGTACCGTGGTCAGGCGGTCGCGGGCGCTCACGCCCGTGGTGACGCCGTGGCGAGCTTCGATCGACACGGTGAAGGCCGTGCCGTGTGCGCTCTCGTTGTTCTGCACCATGGGCGGCAGCTCAAGGCGGCGCAGGTCTTCGTCGGTCATGCACAGGCAGACGATGCCGCTGCCGTCGCGGATCAGCCGGGCCATGGTCTGCTCGGTCAGCCGCTCTGCGGCTACGATCAGGTCGGCCTCGTCCTCGCGGTCGCCGTCGTCCATCAGCACGACGGGTATGCCAAGTCGCACGGCCTCCAGCGCGGCCAGCACGCGCTGGCGCGCCCTGTCGGTGGCACCAAGAGGTGGAAATTCTTGCGCAGCAGCGTGCGCAGTGGATTGGGTTTGAGACATCAAACGCTCCTCGTTGAAGGTTGGAGAAGACGTTTTCGGGGCGCGCAGCTGCATGCGCCATGCAGCGTGCAACCAGGGTTGACGCCGCGCGGCGCGCGCAGGCCAGCGCATCTTCTTTCATCCGGACTGTGACCGTCGGCTCTGGCATGTGACCAGATCTGCTGACCCCACCGCGCAAGGCGATGGGCGCTCGCGGGCTTGTGAAGACCTGCGGCATGGCGCCGCACCTCCACCTACCGCCGGTGGGGAATTGCACCCCGCCCTGAAGACGCGTTGCGCCGATCAGGTGACCGGCCGTAGCATTCTACGGTCAGATACGGAAAAACCCTGTGCCCGCCGTGCCGCGGCCGGCTTCTTCCTCGGTGGCCTCGCGCACCGCGTGCACCTTGAGCCTGATGCGCAGCGCCATGCCGGCAAGAGGGTGGTTGCCGTCAAGAACCACGTGCTCCGGGTAAATCTGCGCCACGGTGTACAGGCCGTCGCGCGGGGCCTCGGGGTTGATCTCCTGGGGCAGGGCGCTGCCCTCGAACGTCAGGCCTTCCTCCAGCTCGGCAGGAAAAAGCGCGCGCGGCTCCAGGAACAGCAGCTTGTCGTTGTAGTCGCCAAACGCATCCTCGGGTTCCAGATGCAGCGCCAGTTCGGCGCCCACGCCATGGCCCTGCAAGGCCTCGTCGATGCGTGCCAGCAGATCGTTGCCGCCAACGAGGAACTCCACCGGATCGTCGAGCACGTCCAGTTCCTCGCCCAGCGTGTCCTGCAGCACCCAGGTCAGTGCGACCACGCATTGTTCAGTGATTTCCATAGGACAATTGTCGCAGTTTGGCCGCCAGAACCTTGGCGTTACAGGGAAATCCATGGATATCGAAACCGCACTGCCCCTGTTGGGTGGCATGAGTCCGGCGCAGTTCATGCGCCGCCACTGGCACAAGAAACCGCTGTTGGTGCGCCAGGCGATTGCCGGCTTCAAGCCGCTTGTCGCGCGCGCGCAGCTGCTCGCCCTTGCCGGGCAGGAGGGTGTTGAGTCGCGCTTCATTCAGGACAAGGCCGGTGGCCAATGGGAGCTGCGCCACGGGCCGCTGGCGCGCCGCTCACTGCCGTCCCTGGGTACGCCGCGCTGGACGGTGCTGGTGCAGGGTGTGGATTTGCACGACGAGTCCGTGCACGCGCTCATGCAGCAGTTCCGTTTCGTGCCCGAGGCGCGGCTTGACGACCTGATGATCAGCTATGCCACCGACGGTGGCGGCGTGGGGCCGCACTTCGACAATTACGACGTATTCCTGCTGCAGGCGCATGGCCGGCGCCGCTGGCGCATAGGCCGTCAGCAGGACAAGACGCTGCGCCCCGGGCTGCCGCTGAAGATCCTGGCCGCGTTCGAGCCGGAGGAAGAATATCTGCTGGAGCCCGGCGACATGCTCTACTTGCCCCCAGGCTGGGCACACGACGGCGTAGCCGAAGGCGAGTGCATGACCTATTCCATCGGCTTTCGCTCGCCCAATAGCGCCCAGCTGGCGCACGAGGTGCTGCTGCGAATGGCCGAAGACGAGGCCGACAGCGACGCACCGGCCATATACCGCGACCCGCGCCAACCAGCTGTGGCCAACCCTGGCTCCATCCCGGCGCAGTTGCAGGAATTTGCCCGCCAGGCTGTACAGCGGGCGCTGGCGCAGCCATACGGGCTGGAACGTGCCCTGGGCGAGGCGCTGACCGAGCCCAAGTCCAACGTGTGGTTCGAGCCTGGCGCTGCCGCCATGATGGAGAGCGTGTGCTTGGATCGGCGCACGCGCATGATGTATGACGACAAGCATGTGTTCATCAACGGCGAGAGCTATCGCGCCAGCGGGCGCGACGCCGCGCTCATGCGCCGGCTGGCTGACCAACGGCAATTGGATGCACGCGCACTGGCGCGCGCCAGCGACGATGCGCTGGAGCTGTTGTCAGCCTGGTGCGAGGCAGGCTGGGCGCACCCCGGGGGCGTATCGTGACCGGGCCCGCTGGCGCCTTGCCCACAGGCCGCTTCGACGGGCGCGAAGCGTTCAGGCAATTGGTACGTGACGCGTTGCAGCATGCCGAGCGTGAAGGTTGGGCCGAACTGCTGTTGTGCGACGCCAACTTTCACGACTGGCCGCTGGGCGAGCAGGCCGTGGTGCAAACGCTGGATCAGTGGGCGCGCAGCGGCCGGCGCCTGACTCTGCTGGCGGGCGAGTTCGACACCATCGTGCGCCAACATTCACGCTTTCGGCAGTGGCGCGTGCGCTGGGATCACATCGTCACCTGTCGCAAGGCGGCCGCAGCGTATACCCAGGACGTGCCCAGCGCCATCTGGTCGCCGCATTGGGTGCTTGAGCGCCGTGACCCGTTGCGCTGTATCGGGGTGGCGGGCTTCGAACCCGAGCGGCGCGTGCTGCTGCGTGAAAGCCTGGACGAATGGCTGGAACGCAAAAGCAGTTCTTCATTTCCGGCGTCAACCCTGGGCCTGTGAAGCGCGTTCTCAGCTAGTGGTTACAAATTTTTGGGGCAAATCTGGATTGACGGATCTTGCTTCCATCATGATTGCAACCGCTGCTGCGCCTGGGGATTGCGCGTTGAACCTGCCGTAGCGCCCCTGACAAACGTTTGTTTCACCTTATAGGAAATCGAAATGAAGAATTCCGTCGTTCTGGCTGTCCTGGTTGCTGCTGTTGCTCTGGCCGCCTGCGGAAAGAAGGAAGAACCCGCTCCGGCTCCTGCTGCCGAAGCGCCTGCCGCCGCTGCCGTGGAAGCTGTTAAGGACGCCGCTGGCGCCGCTGCCGACGCCACCAAGGATGCTGCCGCTGCCGCTGCTGACGCCACCAAGGCAGCAGCCGAAAACGCTGTGGACGCCACCAAGGCCGCGGCAGATACTGCCTCCGACGCCACCAAGGCTGCCGTCGAAGCCACTACCGACGCTGCCAAGGAGGCCGCAGACAAGGCTGCCGATGCTGCCAAGGCAGCCAGCGACGCTGTCTCCAAGTAAGCAGAAAATATCGACCGGGTTTGTATGAGCCCGGCTCCATGAAAAAACCCCGGCCAGCAATGGCCGGGGTTTTTTCATGGGCGCAGCAGGTATGGCGTCCGTCGGCGGAGTTACTTGAGGTCGTCGGCCAGCACCTTGAGGATACGCTGTGCATTGGCAGAGCTCTCAGGCTTGCCTGTGGCGTCGAGTACCGAGACCGTGCTGTTGCTGCCTTCGCTGCGCACCACAATACGGTACTGCAGCGGCGCTGCGGCTTCGCTCTTGCTGAAAAGCTTGCCAAAAAAGCCTTGTTCTTTCTTGGCGTCGGGGGCTACGTAGCGTACGAAATACAGGCCCTGGCTGCGGTCGCGATCTTCCACCGTGAAGCCGGTGCGATCCAACGCCACGCCCACGCGGCGCCAGGCGCGGTCGAAAGGCTCGGCGAGTTGAACTACCGGTACGCCGTCGGCGCCAGCGATGAGCTGGGCGGTCGGGGTGATCGCCATAGGCGCAGCAGCGGCGGCCTTGGATTGCTCCTCGCTTACGCCCAGCTTGACCATTAGGCGGCGCAGGAATTCGGTCTCCAGCTCCGGATCCGCCGGGCGCGGCTGCCAGACGGTGTTGTCCTTCTGGCTGTTGGAATAGACCTCGATCATTCCGCGGTGCGTCACGTAGATTTCGGTGCTGCCGTCGGCGCGGCGTTCCAGTCGGGTGCGGAACTTGTCGCGCTCTCCTGTGGAGTAGAGCGATTCGAATACCTTGCCTATGGTCTGGCGAATGATGTCCTGGGGCAGCTTGGCGCGGTTTTCCGCCCAGTCGGTTTCCATGATGCCGAGGTTGGATTGCTCCAGCGTGAATACGAAACCGTTTTCCAGCCAGAAATCGTGTACCGGTTCCCAGAGTTGGTCGGCTGGACGGTGCACCACGAGCCAGCGCTGGTTGCCGTCGCGTTCTATGCGTACGTCGCCAATGGCCTTGGGCGCTGCAGTCACGGCGTTGGCCGGCTGCTGTGCACGGCCGGCCTCGAAAGCATTGGCCGACACGGTGCCGCCGGGGACGGTGTAGCGGGTATCGCTGGAGAGCTGGGTCAGGTCGGGCGGTACCTCCAGCGTCGGGCCTTTGGTGGCGCTTTTGTAGTTGATCTTGTCGCTCTCCAACACGGAGCAGGCGGACAGGGATAGTGCAAGGCCCAGCAGGCCCAGGCGGGTGGTAGCTTTCACGCAGGTATCCTCAGTGGCTCGGGGATGGATGCAAGCAGGTAGGGAGCGCGTTGCAGGGCATTTAGTCCAGCAGGCCGGCAGCGCGCAGTGCGCCTTCGACGACCGCCTCGTTGCCTTGTGCTAGTGGCGTCATCGGCAGGCGCATGGCGGGGCCGCACAGGCCCATGCGGGCCAGCGCCCACTTGATTGGGATGGGGTTTGCTTCGACGAACAGGTGCTTGTGTACCGGCAGCAGGCGCAGCTGGATTTCCATGGCGCGTCGCGCGTCGCCGGCGATGGCAGCCATGCACAGCTCGTGCATCAGGCGCGGCGCTACGTTGGCGGTCACGCTGATATTGCCCTGACCGCCGCACAGCATTAGCGCCACGGCCGTGGGGTCGTCGCCCGAGTACACGGCAAAGCTTTTGGGAACCTCGCGGATTAGCCACTGGGCGCGTTCGATATTGCCAGTGGCTTCCTTGATGCCGATGATGCCGGGTACCTGCGTCAGACGCAGCACCGTGTCGTGCTGCATGTCGGCTACGCTGCGACCGGGCACGTTGTAGAGCACGATGGGCAGGTCGCCAGTGGCTTCGGCGATGGCCTTAAAGTGCTGGTACTGACCTTCCTGTGTGGGCTTGTTGTAGTAGGGAACGACCTGCAACTGGCTGTCGGCACCCACTTTCTTGGCGTAGCGCGCCAGCGCGATGGCTTCTTGTGTGGAGTTGGCGCCGCAGCCGGCCATCACGGGAACGCGGCCAGCGGCTTGTTCGACCGCGACGCGGATGATTTCGCAGTGCTCCTCAACGGTGACCGTGGGCGATTCGCCCGTGGTACCGACTACGCCTATGCAGTCGGTACCTTCCTGGATATGCCAGTCAATCAACTTGCGCAGCGCGGAGTAGTCCACGCTGGTGTCGTCGTGCATGGGGGTGACCAGGGCGACGATGCTGCCGGTCAGGGGGGCGCTGGGAGAAGTCATGTCCGTGTGCAAAAACGGGAAAGAGGCATTCTAACTACGACTGCACCGCAGGCAGGCGGTGCAGCGGCGCATCGTTGCCCGGGATTCGGCGTACGGCCGCTATGCGCTGCACGCAGCGCGCCGGGGTATCAAGAAAGCCATTTTCGTAAGCCACCACATGCAGACCACCGCAGGCCTGCAGCAGTTCCCCGGGCGCCAGTAGAAATTCGGCCCGAGTGGGACGCCCCAGGTGCTCGTTGCCCTGGGCAAAGGTTTCGTATAGCAGCAGACCTCCGGGCGCCAGGCTGGCAATGAGGGTGGGCAGCAGCGGACGCCAAAGGTAGTTGGTCACGAGCACGCAGTCAAATTGACGGTTGGCCAATGGCCACGGCTCTGACTCGATGTCGGCTGCGATGGTCTCACCGAGGTGGGCGACAGCGGCGATGGCGTCCCGCGCTTTGTCCACTCCGGTCACGTGATGGCCATGCGCGGCCAGCCAGCGCAGGTGCCGACCCGTGCCGCAGGCCACGTCGAGTATGCGGGAAGCCGGTGCTAGCAGAGGTACCCAGCGCAGCAGCCAGTCGGATGGGGGTAGATCTTGGTGCATCAAAAACAGGCCCAGATCTGATCGGCCATGCTGCGCATGAAGTCGGGCTGTAGATACATCGCGAACACTACAGCCAATGCAATCAGTGCGATTGCGGCCATGAGCCATTGCCTGTACCGTGTGCGCATCTTCAGGCCGCCTGGGGCCGGGTGATGGCGTGTTCGCGCACCGGCAGGTTGATCAGGCAGGCAGCTACGCCCAGGGCGATCGTCAAATACCAGACGATATCGTAGCTGCCTGTGGTGTCGTACAGGTAGCCGCCCAGCCATACACCCAGGAAGCTGCCGATCTGGTGGCTGAAAAACACGAAGCCGCCTAGCATGGAAAGGTGCTGCACTCCGAAAATTTGAGCCACTGCAGCGTTGGTTGGCGGTACGGTGGACAGCCAGAGCGCGCCTATGACGGCTGAGAAAACGTAGACTGACAGGGGTGAGAGTGGCACCAGCAAAAAGATGCTGATGACCACGGCGCGCGCCAGGTAGATGAAGGCCAGGATGTGGCGCTTGGGTCTATGCTGGCCCAGCGTTCCCGAAATATAGGTTCCGAATACGTTGAACAGGCCGATGAGGGCCAGCGCAAAACTGGCTACCTGCGGCGAGAGTCCGTGGTCACGCAAGTAGCTGGGCATGTGCACGCCGATGAACACCACCTGGAAACCGCACACGAAGTAGCCAGCCGTCAGCAGTAGAAAGCTTGGGTAGCGCAGCGCTTCGGCAAAAGCCTGGGGGGCGCTTTGGCTGCGCTGTACCGGCCCGCTGGCGTGGAAGCCCGGCTCGCGCAGGCCAAAGGCCAGCGGCACGATGAGCAGCACCATGGTGGCAAGCACCAGCAGCGCCGTTTGCCATCCCAGATTCAGAATCAATTGGCCTTCCAGCGGCATCATCAGAAACTGCCCAAACGAGCCGGCCGCCGCGGCCACACCCATGGCCCATGAGCGTTTTTCCGGGGCTATCTGACGACCCAGCACGCCGTAGATGATGGCGTAAGTAGTGCCCGCCTGTGCGGCTCCTATGAGCACCCCTGTCGTCAGCGTGAACAGCAGCGGCGTGGGTGACAGTGCCATGCCTGCCAGTCCGAGGGCATAGAACAGTGCGCCGACGATGAGCACGCGAAACGCGCCGAAGCGGTCGGCCACCATGCCGCCGAAGATGCCGAACACGCCCCAGGCCAGGTTTTGTATGGCCATGGCCAGGGCGAAGCTCTGGCGCGTCCAGCCCATGTCCTGCGTGATGGGTGCCAGCCACAGGCCGAAGCCGTGGCGTATCCCCATCGACAGGGTGACGACGGCAGCGCCGCAGGCCAGTACCTGGACGGCCGAGAGTTTGCGTGTTTCTGGGTGCATGCGGCGAATGTAGCGAAAACCTGCGCACGTTGCTGTTGCTGCCGTGAATGGCCCGAAATCTGTTTTTATGTACAGAAATACAATGCGCCGCCATGGCAGTCAAACCTACTATTGCACCCGCTTATGCCGAAGGCTCGATCCGTGTCCTGAAGGGGCTTGAGCCCGTCAAGCAGCGTCCCGGCATGTATACCCGCACCGATAACCCGCTGCACATCGTGCAAGAGGTGCTGGACAACGCTGCTGATGAGGCGCTTGCCGGTTTTGGCAAGAAGATCAAGATCACGTTGCATCAGGATGGCTCGGTCAGCGTCGAGGATGACGGGCGCGGCATCCCATTCGGCATGCACCCCGAGGAGGGTGCGCCGGTCGTGGAGCTTGTCTTCACACGTCTGCATGCCGGTGGCAAGTTCGATAAGGGGCAGGGAGGCGCCTACAGCTTTTCGGGCGGCCTGCATGGCGTGGGGGTTTCGGTGACCAATGCGCTATCCACCCGACTGGAGGTGACCACGCATCGCGAAGGCAAGGTGGCGTATCTGGCGTTTGCCGGCGGCGACGTGGCAGGACCGCTGCAGGAGCGCGCCCTGCAGGCGGGCGAGCGTAAACAGGGTACGACGGTGCGTGTCTGGCCTGATGCCAGGTACTTCGAATCCGCGCAACTGCCCATGGGCGAACTGACCCATTTGCTGCGCAGCAAGGCCGTCCTGATGCCGGGCGTCACGGTATCGCTGGTGAATGAAAAGAGCAGGGATGTGCAGACCTGGCAATACAAGGGCGGGCTGTCGGATTACCTGACGCAGAGCCTGCCGGTGGATCCCGTCATTCCATTGTTCGGCGGGGAGGGTTTTGCCGATGCGGGCAATGAAAGCTTTGCGGAAGGCGAGGGCGCGCAATGGGCTGTGGCCTTTACCGAGGAAGGCGCATCCGTGCGCGAGAGCTATGTCAACCTTATCCCCACCAGTGCCGGAGGCACGCACGACAGCGGCCTGCGCGACGGGTTGTTTCAGGCGGTCAAGGGCTTCATCGAGCTGCACTCGCTGCTGCCCAAGGGCGTCAAGCTCATGCCCGAGGACGTGTTCGCGCGTGTGAGCTACGTGCTTTCGGCCAAGGTGCTGGATCCGCAGTTCCAGGGCCAGATCAAGGAGCGATTGAATTCGCGCGATGCCGTGCGCTTAGTATCAAGCTTTGTCAAGCCGGCGTTGGAGTTGTGGCTGAATGCGAACGTCGAATATGGCAAGAAACTGGCTGAACTAGCAATCAAGGCAGCACAGGCGCGCCAGAGGGCCGGGCAAAAGATCGAGAAGAAAAAAGGCTCTGGCGTGGCGGTGCTCCCTGGCAAGCTCACGGACTGCGAAAGCCGCGATACCGCATACAACGAGCTTTTTCTGGTGGAGGGCGATTCCGCTGGCGGCAGCGCCAAGATGGGGCGCGATAAGGAAACCCAAGCCGTACTGCCGTTGCGCGGCAAGGTGCTCAATACCTGGGAGGTAGAGCGCGACTTGCTCTTCAAAAATAATGAAGTGCACGATATTTCGGTCGCCATTGGTGTCGATCCGCATGGGCCGGACGACGCGCCTGATCTGAGTGGCCTGCGCTACGGCAGGATTTGTATCCTGTCTGACGCCGACGTGGACGGTGCGCATATCCAGGTACTGCTGCTGACGCTGTTTTTCCGCCACTTTCCTCAGTTGATCGAAGCCGGTCACATCTACGTGGCACGGCCGCCTCTCTACCGCGTGGACATTCCGGCACGAGGCAAAAAGCCCGCAGCCAAGCTGTATGCGTTGGACGAAGGGGAACTTGAATCCATCCTCGAAAAGGCGGCAAAGGATGGGGTGACGCGCGAAAAATGCCAGATCAGCCGCTTCAAGGGCCTGGGAGAGATGAATGCTGAGCAACTGTGGGAAACCACACTCAACCCGGATACGCGCCGCCTGCTCCCTGTACAACTAGGCGCCCTCGATTTCACCGCCACTGAGGCGCTTATTACCAAGCTCATGGGCAAGGGGGAGGCTGCCTCGCGCCGCGAATTGATGGAACTGCATAGCGATGCGGTTGAGATCGATGTGTGAGTCGGCGCAGCCGTGGGAATCCGCGCATTCCCTGTGTGCAGGGATGCCATCATCATTTCTAATGGAATCCGCGCTTGGCTGATGTGTGATGAAAACAAGGGAAAACCCCGTCTGTTTGCACTTCGAAACAGACGGATTGCCTGCATAGAATTCACGCCGCCAAACCCGCGCAGGTTGCTTGACCGGCGGGTTTTTTGCTAGATGGTTGAAGGGCCCACAAGGCTGTACCGATCGGCGGTGCTTGCGTGTGTGTGACCGACGCCAACACAAAGGACTCTACTTATGGACATCTTGCTGCAACAGATCATCAATGGTCTGGTTTTGGGCAGCATGTACGCCTTGATAGCCTTGGGCTATACCATGGTGTACGGCATTATCCAGCTGATCAATTTCGCCCACGGCGAAGTGCTGATGGTCGGTGCGCTGACCGCCTGGAGCTGCATCGGCTTCATGCAAAGCGCCATGCCCTGGGCGCCGGGCTGGCTGATGTTGCTGATTGCCACCATCATCGCTTGCATCGTCGCTGCGGCGCTCAACTACGCGATCGAGAAAATCGCCTACAAGCCGTTGCGCAATAGCCCACGCCTAGCACCCCTGATTACCGCCATTGGTATGTCGCTGATGCTGCAGACGCTAGCCATGATTGTCTGGAAGCCCAACTACAAGCCCTTTCCTACACTCTTGCCGTCCACGCCGTTCCAGATCGGCGGCGCCGTTATCACCGTCACCCAGGTGCTAATCCTGGCGGTAACGGCGGTTTCCCTGATCGCCATGGTGTACTTGGTCAACTACACCCAGCTGGGCCGCGCCATGCGCGCCACGGCCGAAAATCCACGCGTTGCTGCGTTGATGGGTGTGAAGCCCGACATGGTCATTTCGGCTACCTTCATCATCGGAGCTGTGTTGGCGGCCATTGCCGGCATCATGTATGCCTCCAACTACGGCACGGCGCAACACACCATGGGCTTTTTGCCTGGCCTCAAGGCGTTCACGGCGGCCGTGTTCGGTGGCATTGGCAATCTGGCTGGTGCCGTGGTCGGCGGAGTGTTGCTGGGACTGATCGAGGCCATCGGTGCCGGCTACATCGGGCCGCTGACCGGCGGTGTGCTGGGCAGCAATTACGTCGATATCTTTGCCTTCATCGTGCTCATCATCGTGCTCACACTGCGTCCTTCGGGTCTGTTGGGCGAGCGCGTGGCCGACCGCGCCTGAGACGGGAGACACAATCATGAAAAACAACAAACTTCAATGGATCATCGGCGGTATTGCTCTGCTAGTGCTGCCCCTGATACTGCAGTCGTTTGGCAATGCCTGGGTGCGCATTGCCGATCTGGCGCTGCTCTACGTGATGTTGGCGCTGGGCCTGAATATCGTGGTGGGCTACGCTGGCCTGCTGGATCTGGGCTACGTGGCTTTCTACGCCGTGGGTGCCTATATGTTCGGCCTGCTGGCATCACCCCACCTGACGGACAACTTCGCCTGGTTCGCCTCCAATTTCCCTGAAGGCCTGCACATGTCCCTGTGGATGGTCATTCCGGTGGCGCTGTTGCTTGCGGCCACGGCCGGCGTGCTGTTGGGCATTCCGGTGCTCAAGCTGCGCGGCGATTACCTGGCCATCGTGACTCTGGGCTTTGGCGAGATTATCCGCATCTTCATGAACAACCTGGATCACCCGGTCAACGTGACCAACGGCCCCAAAGGCATTGGCATGATCGATTCGGTGCAAATTTTTGGTTTTGATCTTGCAGCGCGGCACGACATTCTTGGCATCAGTTTCAATTCCGTCACGCTGTACTACTACCTGTTCCTGGTGCTGGTAATTCTGACCATCATCATCTGTTACCGCCTGCAGGATTCGCGTATCGGTCGCGCCTGGATGGCCATCCGCGAAGACGATATCGCAGCCAAGGCCATGGGCATCAACACACGCAACCTGAAGTTGCTGGCCTTCGGCATGGGTGCGTCGTTTGGCGGCGTGGCTGGTGCCATGTTCAGTGCCTTCCAGGGCTTTGTCTCGCCCGAGTCGTTTAGCCTGATGGAGTCGATCATGATCGTTTCCATGGTGGTTCTGGGCGGTATCGGCCATATCCCCGGCGTAATTCTGGGTGCCTTGCTGCTGTCGGCATTGCCTGACGTGCTGCGCTACGTGGCCGGTCCGCTGCAATCCATGACGGACGGGCGCCTGGACGCCGCCATCCTGCGTCAGTTCCTGATTGCCTTGGCCATGATCGTCGTCATGCTGCTGCGCCCGCGCGGCCTCTGGCCGGCGCCCGAACATGGCAAGAGCCTGTCGCAAAAATCCTGACACACCACCAGCTAGAGCAATAACATGGCAGAAACATCGAAAGAAGTGGTGCTGAAGGTCGCCGGCATCTCCAAGCGCTTTGGCGGCCTGCAGGCCCTGTCGGACGTGGGCATCACGATTGAGCGTGGGCAGGTTTACGGTTTGATCGGCCCCAATGGCGCAGGCAAGACAACGTTCTTCAACGTCATCACCGGCCTGTACACCCCGGATACTGGCAGCTTCCAGTTGGCTGGCAAGCCATACGAACCCAAGGCTGTTCACTTGGTGGCCAAGGCGGGCATTGCCCGTACGTTCCAGAATATCCGGCTGTTTGCCGAGATGACGGCGCTGGAAAACGTCATGGTGGGGCGCCATATCCGCACCCATTCAGGCTTGTTTGGCGCTGTTTTCCGCACTAGGGGTTTCAAGCGCGAGGAGGCACAGATTGCCCGTCGTGCGCAGGAACTGCTGGACTACGTGGGCATCGGCAAGTATGCCGACTACAAGGCACGCACTCTCTCATACGGGGATCAGCGCCGCCTGGAGATCGCGCGTGCCTTGGCCACCGACCCGCAGCTCATCGCGCTGGACGAGCCTGCCGCCGGCATGAACGCCACCGAGAAGGTGCAGTTGCGCGAGCTGATCGACCAGATCCGCAAGGACAACCGCACCATCCTGCTCATCGAGCACGATGTGAAGCTGGTGATGGGTCTGTGCGACCGCGTCACGGTGCTGGACTATGGCAAGCAGATTGCCGAAGGTACGCCCGCCGAAGTGCAGAAGAACGAAAAAGTGATCGAGGCCTATCTGGGCACCGGAGGACACTGAAATGGCCGAGAAATCCAATCAAGTATTGCTGCGCGTCAAGGGCCTGAAGGTGGCCTATGGCGGCATCCAGGCCGTCAAGGGCGTCGATCTGGAAGTGCGCGAAGGCGAACTGGTCACGCTGATCGGCTCCAACGGTGCTGGCAAGACCACCACCATGAAGGCCATTACCGGCACGCTGGGTATGAACGATGGCGACATCGAATACCTGGGCCAGAGCATCCGTGGCCAGGGCGCCTGGGATCTAGTGAAGAAAGGCCTGGTGATGGTTCCGGAAGGGCGCGGTGTTTTCGCGCGTATGACCATCACCGAGAATCTGCTCATGGGTGCGTACACCCGCGATGGCAAGGACGGCATTGCCGCCGACGTGGAGAAGATGTTCACCATCTTCCCGCGCCTGCGCGAGCGCAAGGATCAGCTGGCCGGCACCATGTCGGGCGGCGAGCAGCAAATGCTGGCCATGGCCCGTGCGCTGATGAGCCAGCCCAAGGTGCTGTTGCTTGACGAGCCTTCCATGGGACTGTCTCCCATCATGGTGGATAAGATCTTCGAGGTGGTGCGCGATGTCTATGCGCTGGGCGTGACCATCGTACTGGTGGAGCAAAATGCCAGCCGTGCGCTGGCCGTTGCCGACCGAGGCTATGTGATGGAGTCCGGCCTGATTACCATGACGGGCCCCGGCAAGGAATTGCTCAGCGACCCCAAGGTGCGGGCAGCGTATTTGGGCGAATAATCCACGGTCGGTTGAGCCGCTGCGTTTTTCCACAAAGCACCGCCATGGCGGTGCTTTGTCGTTGCAAGTGGCCGGCGCCGGATTGTCCGTGCGTCCATATGGGTCATTCACCATGCAATTCTTGCAATCCCTCCCCGTCGCATTGCAGGCGATCGTGTTATTGATGGCCAGCAATATCTTCATGATTTTTGCCTGGTACGGCCATCTGAAGAACTTGTCCGCATCGCCTTGGTACGTAGCGGCGTTGGTCAGTTGGGGTATCGCCCTGATCGAGTACCTGCTGCAGGTGCCGGCGAATCGCATCGGCTATACCCAGTTCAGTGTCGGGCAGCTCAAGATCATGCAGGAGGTGATCACGTTGGTGGTTTTCGTGCCATTCGCCGTGCTTTACATGAACGAATCGCTGAAGTGGGACTACTTGTGGGCCGGGCTGTGTCTGGTCGGTGCCGTTTACTTCATCTTCCGGGGGGCTTGAACCCTGCGGTTAAACTTCGCGCTTTCGCGGATTTGTCACACGATGTTCATCTCTGCGCCATGCCGTCATTGCCAAGGTCCGATCAGGAGCCCTCATGTTGTTTGGAAAGTTATTGCCCCGCGAGGGCAATTTTTTCGAAATGTTCAACCAGCACGCCGAGCGCATTGTCGAAGCGGCGCGTGCCTTTTCGCAACTGGTGGACAACTACGGTGACGCGCATTTGCGTGACAAATACAACCAGGACGTGGACAACGCGGAGCGTGCTGCCGACCGCGTGACGCACGAAGTCAACCGGACGCTGCACCAGACCTTCATCACGCCGATCGACAGGGAGCAGATCCACTCGCTCATCAACACCATGGACGACGTGGCCGACCTGATTCAGGATTCGGCCGAGACCATGGCGCTGTACGACATTCAGCACATGACCGATGAGATTTCGCGCCTGACGGATCTGAGCCTCAAGTGCTGCGAGCGGGTGCGCGACGCCGTCCAGTTGTTGGCACGCATTGCAGACCCCGCCGTAGCCGAGGCGGCGCTCAAGACCTGCGAGGAAATCGACCGGCTGGAGGGCGATGCCGACCGCGTGCTGCGCAGCGCCATGAGCAAGCTGTTTCGTGAGGAAGTGGACGTACGCGAACTGATCAAGCTCAAGGCCATTTATGAGCTGCTGGAGACCATCACCGACAAGTGCGAGGACGTGGCCAATCTGATCGAGGGCATCGTCCTCGAGAACTCCTGACCTGGCGGCGAACGGTTCTCATCCATGGAAACCGCACAATCTGCCTTGTGGATCGTGGTCGTACTGGTGGTTCTGGCCATCTTGTTTGACTTCATGAACGGCTTTCACGATGCCGCCAATTCCATTGCCACCGTCGTCTCCACCGGCGTGCTCAAGCCCACGCAGGCCGTGGTGTTTGCCGCCTTCTTCAACGTCGTCGCGATCTTCATCTTTCACCTGAGCGTGGCCGCTACCGTGGGCAAGGGCATTGCGGAGCCGTACGTGGTTGATACCCACGTGGTGTTTGGCGCTCTGGTGGGGGCCATCACCTGGAACGTCATCACCTGGTACTACGGTATTCCCAGCAGTTCCTCGCATGCGCTGATCGGTGGCATCGTCGGCGCCGTGATCGCGAAGTCCGGCGTGGGCGCGCTGGTGCCCGGCGGCATCTTCAAGACCGTGGCGTTCATCTTCGTCTCACCCCTGTTGGGCTTTGTCCTCGGATCGTTGATGATGGTGCTGGTGGCCTGGATTTTCCGCCGCGTCCGCCCCAGCCGGGTAGACAAATGGTTTCGTCGCCTGCAACTGGTATCAGCCGGTGCCTACAGCCTGGGGCACGGCGGCAACGACGCGCAAAAGACCATTGGCATCATCTGGTTGCTGCTTCTGTCCACGGGCTACGCTGACCCTGCGGACAGCTCTCCGCCCACCTGGATCATCGCCGCCTGCTACATGGCGATTGGCCTGGGCACGATGTTTGGCGGCTGGCGCATCGTCAAGACCATGGGCCAGAAGATCACCAAGCTCAAACCCGTCGGAGGCTTTTGCGCCGAAACGGGAGGCGCCATGACGCTGTTCATTGCCACGGCGCTGGGCGTGCCGGTATCCACCACGCACACCATCACCGGCGCCATTGTCGGCGTCGGCTCGACCCAGCGCGCCAGTGCCGTGCGCTGGGGTGTGGCGGGCAACATCGTCTGGGCATGGATTCTGACGATTCCGGCCAGCGCCTTTGTAGCCGCCTGTGCATACTGGGTCAGCATCCAGTTGTACTGACCCCCATGGTCAGCATTGGGCTGTTGCCCCGCACGGCTACGCCTACTGCGAAATCTTGCGTGCTTCGCTGATCTGGTACTCGTAGTAGTGCTGCAGGCTGAAGGCGATGCTGGCCATCAGCACGCCGGCGCCCACCAGCAGCGACAGCGCCACGGCGCAGACGGTCAGCCAGTGAGTGCGCCCGGCGAGTGCGTCGGCTGCCGCGCCGGGGTTGAAGCGGGCGTTCCATTTGCCTGCATCCATCAATCCGTAGACGATGGCCTGCAGCGCGCAGACGGCAAAGGTAAAGCCGAGCATCGGCACGAACAGCCAGCTGAGCTGGTCGTCCAGCCCGAATTGCCGAATGCGCTCTATGCCATACACACCCAGGGCCGTGGGAATGGGCAGCAGCCAGCCAAGCATGTCGCCCAGGCCGTGCAGATAAAAGCGGTGCAGGCCAAGCGGCCCCCCGATAAAAGTCAGCCAGGCGGCGGTGGTCTTGTTTTTCATCGTACTTCTTTCATTCGGCGGATGTGGTGTCGCCCGCACCCAGGGCCTTTTCCATCAGCACGATGTCGCGCCAGGCGCCAAATTTCCAGCCGACCGAGCGCAGCGTCCCAGTGTGGGTAAAACCGGCAGCCTGGTGCAGATGAATCGATCCGGTGTTTGCCGAATCGCCTACCACTGCCAGCATCTTGCGTACTCCTGCAGCTTGTGCCTGTATGCACAGAGCATCGAGCAGCAGGCGGCCAACACCCTGTCCGCGCGCTGTGTCTAGCACGTAAACCGAGTCTTCGGCCGAGAAACGGTAGGCCGGGCGCGGCTTGAACCAGTTGCAGTAGGCAAAGCCCAATACCTGGCTACCCTTGTGGGCTACCAAATAGGGCAGTCCGCGCGCCAGTACTTCGGTGCGACGCATAGCCATGTCCTGGGCGTTAGGCGGGTCGATCTCGAAGGTGCCCGTGCCATGCAGAACATGGTGGGCGTAAATGGCGGTGATGGCGGGGATGTCGCTGTCGAAGCTGGGGCGGATGCTGGGCATGTGATGGGCTTGAGGATATAATTGCCGGCTTTGCTGCGTGTCGCTGGCCGGGTGGTCAGTCGCGTGTCTCAAACGCGGCAAGAAAATTCTGCGGCCCACGGCCGCAACCACCCGAAGGATTCATTATGGTCGTGATTCGACTCTCCCGCGGCGGCTCCAAGGGCCGTCCGTTCTTCAATATCGTTGTGGCCGACAAGCGCGTGCGCCGCGATGGCCGTTTCATTGAGCGTCTGGGTTTCTATAACCCCACGGCCAAGGAAGGCGAGGAAGGCCTGCGCGTTGCCCAGGATCGCCTGACCTACTGGAAGAGCGTGGGTGCTCAGTCGTCTCCCACTGTCGATCGCCTGATCAAGCAAGCTGCCAAACAGGCCGCCTGATTCGTCAGCTATCGCCGAAAAGGGCGGACTCCGTAGGGTATACCCGGCGGATCCGCCTTTTTTGTTGAGTTGAAAGTTTGTACCCATGTCCGATTTGCCAGCCTTGCTTCCCGCCGAATTGCCTGTCGACGCCGTCGAGGTGGGGCGAATCCTGGACGCCTGGGGCGTCAAGGGCTGGGTCAAGGTGCAGCCCTTCAGTAGCGCCCCCGAGGCCCTGCTGTCGGCTGACACCTGGTTTCTGCAGCCGGCCGAGAGAGGTGGAAAAAGCTCTTTCAGTGGCACCATCGCGCTCTCGGTGCGCCAGGCGCGACCACATTCGGATGCTCTGGTAGCTTGGCTGCAAGGGGTGGGTGACCGTAATGGCGCCGAGGCGCTGCGCGGTGCGCGTATCTTCGTGCCGCGCGCGCATTTCCCGCAAACGGGTGAAGATGAGTATTACTGGGTCGACCTGATCGGGTTGGACGTGGTCAACCGCGAAGGCGTTTGCCTGGGGCAGATCCGCGAGCTGCTGGCCACGGGCCCGCAGACCACGCTGGTGCTGGGCTACGAGCACGAGGGCAAGCCGCGCGAGCGCATGATTCCCTTTGTTTCGGCCTACGTGGACAAGGTCGACCTGGCCGCGCGCAGCATTACCGTCGATTGGCAGCCTGATTACTGAGAGCCTGCGTTTCACGCCATGCGCTTTGACGTCATCACCCTGTTCCCCGAGCTGTTCGTGCCGTTCCTGGGCAGCGGCGTGACGCGCCGGGCCTACGCGTCCGGCCGGGTGGATGTGCGCCTGTGGAACCCACGCGATTACGCCGAAGGCAACTATCGCCGGGTGGACGACCGTCCCTTTGGCGGTGGCCCGGGCATGGTGATGCTGGCCGAGCCGCTGGCACGCTGCCTGGCGGCCATTCGCGCGGATCGGGCAGAGGCCTCTGCCGCGCCGCTGGTGCTGTTCTCGCCAGTCGGCCAGCGGCTCGACCACGGCCAGGTCGAAGGCTGGTCCACAGGGGCGGGCGCTATTTTGCTGTGCGGGCGCTACGAGGGCGTGGATCAGCGCTTCATCGACACCTGCGTCGACCTGCAGATCAGCCTCGGGGATTTCGTGCTGTCGGGTGGAGAGATCGCCGCCATGGCGCTGCTCGACGCGGTGGCGCGCCTGCAGCCCGGTGTGCTGCACGACGAGGGCAGCCATCAGTTCGACAGCTTCAACCCGCAGCTGGACGGCCTGCTCGATTGTCCGCACTACACCCGCCCCGAGACCTGGGAGGGGCAGGACGTGCCTGCCGTGCTGTTGTCCGGCCACCATGCGCACATCGAGCGCTGGCGCCGCGAGCAGCGCTTGCTGTTGACGGCACGCCGCCGCCCCGACCTGCTGCAGGCGGCGCGGGGGCGTGGCCAGCTCAGCCAGGCGGACGAGGTTTTTTTGCTAAAAACCCCGAATTCACTATAATGGAGGGCTTTTCGATCCTCTGGCCGGCCGCTATGTGCAACATGTTTGCAAGACCATAGCCACAAGGCACCAATGGTGGTGCCAAGCCGATTCTGGCGCGGGCATGATCGCAAGGAAGCAACCATGAATCTGATTCAAACCCTTGAGCAGGAAGAAATCGCCCGCTTGAACAAGTCCATCCCCGACTTCGGCCCTGGCGACACCGTGATCGTCAGCGTCAATGTTGTGGAAGGTACGCGCAAGCGCGTGCAGGCCTACGAAGGCGTGGTGATTGCCAAGCGCAACCGTGGCCTCAACAGCGGCTTTACCGTGCGCAAGATCTCCAGCGGCGAAGGTGTGGAGCGTACGTTCCAGACCTACAGCCCGCTGATCGCCAAGATCGAAGTCAAGCGCCGCGGCGACGTGCGCCGTGCCAAGCTGTACTACCTGCGCGAACGCAGCGGCAAGTCGGCCCGCATCAAGGAAAAGCTGCCGTCCCGCGTCAAGGTTGCGGCCGCAGAATAAGCGCTCTGCCGTGCCTCGTGAGAGCCGCTACAGTCCAAGCCTGTAGCGGCTTTTTACTTTCTGTGAGACTGTCCTTGCCCTCTTCCCAGACCGACGCTGCGCCTGTATCGGTGCCATTCGCCGTACCGCTGTTCGACCCCCGCCAGGTGCCGGTCACGGTTGTGGATACCCATTTGCCAGCGGTGCCGCCAGCCGCGCAGACTCCCGAAGCCCTGCGCCGGCGGTTTGCGCTTCCTCCCGCTTGGACGCCCGAGGTGGTGCGGGAAAAGAAGTTCACGCGCCGCGCCCCTGCCCCCGCTGCGGTGCTCATCCCTATCGTGCTGCACGCACGCCCCACGGTACTGCTGACCGAGCGGACGGTGCATTTGTCCACGCATTCGGGACAGGTGGCCTTTCCGGGGGGGCGCACCGACCCCGTTGATCGTGACGCTGCCGCCACCGCCTTGCGCGAGGCGTACGAGGAGGTTGGGCTCGCCGCCGCCGGCGTCGAAGTGCTGGGCAGCTTGCCCGTGTACGAAACGGGGACGTCCTTTCTCGTCACGCCGGTCGTGGCGCTGGTGCAGCCAGGCGTGCAGTATCGGCCCAACCCGCACGAGGTGGCCGACCTGTTCGAGGTACCGCTGGATTTTTTGCTCAACCCAGCGCACCACCGCCATCACAGGTTCACGTGGCAGGGGCAGGAGCGTGAATGGCTGTCCATGCCCTACCAGGATGGGAGCAGGGAGCGCTACATCTGGGGCGCCACGGCAGGCATGCTGCGTAATTTCTACCGATTCATGCTGGCTTGAAGTGGGCGCGGGCAGTGCGCCGCTATCATTGCCGCCATGAGTTTTTTCGCCATTTTGCTGGCCTTGCTGATCGAACAGGCGCGCCCGCTGGCGCGCAGCAACCCCATTCATGCCGGCCTGCGCGCCTGGGCGCTGTCGGTCAACCGCAGTTGCGACGCAGGCAGCAGCATCCATGGCTGGATGGCCTGGGCCCTGGCCGTTACGCTGCCCTCGCTGGGCGTGGCCGCCGTCTACTGGTTCCTGCGGCACAGTCTGGGCTGGCCGCTGGCGCTGCTGTGGAGCGTCGCGGTGCTCTACGTCACCCTGGGGTTTCGCCAGTTCAGCCATCACTTCACCACCATCAGGGACGCCCTGGAGGAGGGCGATGCAGCCGGCGCGCGCGCTGCCCTGGCCGACTGGAAGCAGGTGGATGCCAGCGAACTGCCACGCAGCGAGATTGTGCGCCACGTGATCGAATACTCGGTGATTGCGGCACATCGCCATGTGTTTGGCGTGCTGGCCTGGTACTGTGTCTTTGCTGCCATGGGCCTGGGACCGGCGGGGGCGGTGCTGTACCGCCTGGCCGAGTTCGTCGCCCGCTATTGGGGCGGCAAGATGCGGGCCGTCACGGCCTATCCGCCCAGTGTGGCGCTGCAAGGTGCTTCGCGCCAGGCCTGGACGCTGATCGACTGGCTGCCGGCGCGGCTTACGGCGCTGTGTTTTGCGGTGGTCGGCAGTTTTGAGGAAGCCATCGAAGGCTGGCGCTTTCATGCACGACAATTCCCGAGCGACAACGACGGCGTGATTCTGGCTGCGACCGCGGGCGCCATCAATGTGCGGCTGGGCGGCGAGGCGCTGCGCGCGCGCGCAGGAGCCCTTGCCAGCCAGGATTTCGAGGCGCACGCCGATATGGGTGACAGCACCAGCACGCCGGGCAGCGAACCCGAGGTGGCGCACTTGCGCAGTGTGGTCGGACTGGTGTGGCGCTCGGTCGTGGTCTGGATGTTGCTGCTGGCACTGCTATCGCTGGCACGTCTGCTGGGTTGACCACAAAACAATAGCTGGTAGCGCTTTATGGTAAAGCGTCAGAGGCATTTTTAATCAAAAAAATTATGACTGAAACTCCCGCCATCGCAACCCCTGCGCCGGCCGAGCTGCCCACCCTGTCGCAGAACTTCTGGCGCAGTGTGCAGGCCGAGCAGGATGCGCTGCTGGCCCTGCCCGCCGCCGAACTGGTCAACCGCCTGAATGACTTGCTGGAGGCCAGCATTCCCGGCGTGGCGGCCGAGGCCATGGCTACCGGCGCCGGGCCCGATGCCGGCGCCCGGGAACTGGTGTTTACCTCGCATGGCAGCACCGACCACTTCGCTGCCGTGCAGGCCGTGGTGGCGCATGCCCCCAAGGGGCTGGCCTGGCAGGTCACGGGCTTTCGCCAACGCACTGGCGTCGGTTTTGGCATGCGCATGGGAGAGTTCGAGCTGGCCACGCGCGACCTGCTGGTGCGCGTGGGCATGTGCGAAGGGCGCGTGGCGCTGGCGCTGGCGTTTGCCTGCAAGGTGCCGGCCGAACTGCGCGAGCACGCGCGCAGCATGGCCTTCATCCTGCTCGACCACATGCTGGGCGAGTACGACTTCGCGGTCAAGGTGGGGCTGGTGGAGTTCGAGGAAGACGGCATGAGCGAAGGCATGGGCTTCGAGGAAGCCAGCGCGCTGCCGCTCGACGACGCCGTCGCCGCCGTCGATGCCTGCTGGCGCGACACGCTGGGACGCACCGGCCAGTACCCGCAGCAGCCCGACTGGGCCACGCTCAAGGGGCGCAACGCGGCTGGCCATGAGATGCAGGCGCAGGTCAACCGCGCGGCCAATGCCGTGGCCGGACGTGCCGACCTGGGCTGGTGCGTGCAGGCCAGCGTGCCCGCGGGCGATGCACGCGGCGAAGCCGCGGCGCGCGCTTTCGAGAAAGCCTGGGCGGCCGCGCTGCAGCAGCATCAGCAGGGCATTTGCAGCCACGTGGTGCAGGGCGACGGCGCGCGCCATGTGTGCTGCTACGCCAGCGACAGCCTGCAGGCCGTGCAGGCGGCGCTGGACGTGGCCGGGCGCTGCCTGGAAGACGCCCATGCGCTGGAACTGTCGGTCAGCTACGAGCCTGCGTGGGGCGAATACCTGACCTGGCTGGAGCGTTGCGCCGCCTGACGGCGCAACGCCATCAGTAGCGGGTCTGCGACAGTTCAGCGTGCAGATCGGTATAAATTTTGTAGCGATTTGCGCTTATCCCGTCTGCGCTATCGGTATTTTTTAATGCGGATATCACGCCGCAGCCCGGTTCGTGCAGATGGCTGCAGTTGTAGAAGCGGCAGCCGCCGGCATGCGCGGCGATGTCGGGCATGCAGCGCGCCAGGTCGGTGGGTTGCAGGTGGCGCAGGCCAAACTCCTGGAAGCCCGGCGAGTCGATCAGCGCCGTGCGGCGCTCGGCGTCCATCCAGTACCAGCGCGTGCTGGTCGTGGTGTGCTTGCCCGAGTTCAGCGCCTGGGAAATCTCGCCCGTGGCCGCCGTGGCGCCCGGTACCAGCAGGTTGATGAGGGTGCTCTTGCCCGACCCCGACGGGCCCAGCACCAGCGTGGCCTTGCCGTGCAGGTGCTGCAGCAGCACGGCGCGGTCGGGTTCGCTCGATTGCGTCAGCGACAGCGCCAGCACGCCGTAGTGGCGGCTGTCCGGCCCGCCGCTGCCGGCCATGTGGCGGTAGGGCAGCAGGCGCTGCCAGGCCTGGGCAAAGGGCTCGACCAGATCGCTCTTGTTGAGCGCGATCAGCGGGGTGATGCCGGTCGCTTCGGCGGCGATCAGCGCGCGCGCCAGCTGGCTTTCGGAGAACACCGGCTCTGCGGCAATCAGCACCAGCACCTGGTCGATGTTGGCGGCGAACGACTTGCTGCGCACCTCGTCCTGGCGGTAGAACAGGTTGCGCCGGGGCAGTACGCGCTCGATGCTGCCCTCGTCGCCCTGGCCCGCGGGCGCGGCCAGCCACTGCACGCGGTCGCCCACCACGGCCTGGCTCTTCTTGCCGCGCGGGTGGCAGATGCGCTGACTGCCGTCGGGCGACTCGACCACGCAGTGGCGCCCATGACTGGCCACCACCAGGCCTTCGTGCAGCGTCATGTGGCCGCCAGCAGGGCGTCGATGCGTGTGGCGCAGTCGATGTCGGTTGCCGATATGCCGCCCACGTCGTGCGTGTTCAGCCGTACCACGCAGCGCCCGTAGTGCACCGACAGGTCGGGGTGATGATCCTCGGCGTGGGCGATGAAGGCCACGGCGTTCACGAAGGCCATGGTCTCGTGGTAGTTGGCGAAGGTGTAGGTCTTCTCGATCGCCACGTCGGCGCCGTCGCCGTGCAGCTGCCAGCCCGGCAGCTGCGCCAGTTGCGTCACGACTTCGGTGGCGCTCAGGGCACGGCGCGGGTGTTGTGTCCAATCTTTCTTGGGGAACATGGTGGTAGTCATGGTGCGTTGGCCGCAGGCAGGCGCGCCAGGCGCTCTGCGGCAGGGGGGTGGGAGTAATAAAAGCGCGCGTACACCGGGTCGGGCGTGAGCGTGCTGGCGTTGTCTTCGTAGAGCGTGAGCAGCGCCGACGCCAGCGCCGCGCCGTCGGCCTGGGCGGCGGCGTAGGCGTCGGCCTGGAACTCGTGGCGGCGCGACAGCTGCGCCAGCAGCGGCGTGACGAAGGTGGTGAACACCGGCAGCGCCAGCAGGAACAGCAGCAGCGCCAGCGCGTCGTTGGGCGCGGCGCCGGGCACGCCGTCCAGCACCAGGTTGGGCTGCACGCCCAGGCCGGTGTAGAACCAGCCGCGCGTCGACAGCCAGCCCAGCAGCGCAAAGCCCAGCAGGCTGAAGGCAAAGGAGCCGATCAGGCGGCGGCGGATGTGCTGGTGCTTGAAATGCCCCAGCTCGTGCGCCAGCACGGCCTCGACCTCGGCGGGCGCGAGCTGTTTGAGCAGGGTGTCGAAGAACACCACCCGCTTGGCGGCGCCAAAGCCCGTGAAGTAGGCGTTGGCGTGCGCGCTGCGCCGGCTGCCGTCCATCACGTACAGGCCCTTGGCCGTGAATCCGCAGCGCTGCATGAGCGCGTCCACGCGCTGCTTGAGCGCTGCGTCGGCCAGGGGCTCGAACTTGTTGAACAGCGGCGCGATGAACAGCGGGTAGACCACCATCAGCAGCACGCTGATGGCCACCCACGCACCCCAGGCCCACAGCCACCACAGCGGCCCGGCCGCGCCCATGAGCCACAGTACCAGCCACGCCAGCGGCAGGCCGATGGCCGCGCCCAGCAGTGTGGCTTTGAGCAGGTCGGCCAGCCACAGGCGCAGCGTCATCTGGTTGAAGCCATGGCGCTGCTCCAGCACAAAGGTCTGGTACAGCTGCGCCGGCAGGTCGATCACCCCGCCGATCAGCGCAAATCCCGCCAGCAGCGCCAGTTGCTGCGCCATGCCGCCACCCAGCCAATCCAGCAGCGCCTGGTTGAGCAGATCGAGTCCGCCCAGCAGTGTCCAGCCCAGCAGCACGGCTGCGCCCAGGGCCATCTCCAACAGGCCGAAGCGTGCCTTGGCAATGGTGTAATCGGCCGCGCGCTGGTGCGCCGCCAGGGGGATGCGTGCGGCAAAGGCAGCGGGTACGGCGTCGCGGTGCAGCGCCACGCAGCGGATCTGGCGCGACGCCAGCCAGACCTTGAGCAACAGCCCGCAGACCAGCGCCAGGGCAAAGGCACAGGTGAGCAGCAGCGAGGGCGACAGGAGCGATGGGGCGGAGGCTTGGGGCATAGGCCTGCAAGTATCCCATCCCGGCGCGGGGCATGCAGCGGCGCCCGGCAGAGGGCCCGGGCCATGCGCGACAATGGCGGCCATGTCCGACATTGCCCCCACTACCGACGCCGTCAGCCCCGAACCTCTTGCCAAGTCCGACCAGAACCTGGTCTGGCTGGACTGCGAAATGACCGGGCTGGACCCCGAAAAAGAGCGGCTGCTGGAGATCGCCGTTGTCGTGACCGACCCGCAGCTGGGCCGGCGCGTCGAAGGGCCGGTGCTCGTCATTCACCAGAGCGACGCGCTGCTGGACGGCATGGACGCCTGGAACAAGGGCACGCACGGCAGAAGCGGTCTGATCGACAAGGTGCGCGCCTCCACCGTGACCGAGGCGCAGGCCGAGCAGGAAATCATCGCCTTCCTGTCGCGCTACGTGCCCAAGGGCAAGGCGCCCATGTGCGGCAACAGCATCGGGCAGGACAGGCGCTTCCTGGTGCGCTACATGCCTCGGTTGGAGGCGTTCTTCCACTACCGCAACGTGGACGTGAGCACGCTCAAGGAACTGGCGCGGCGCTGGAAGCCCGAGGCCTACACCAGCTTCAAGAAGGCCCAGCGCCACACCGCCCTGGCCGACGTGCACGAATCCATCGACGAACTGGCGCACTACCGCACGCACCTGCTGGCCGTATAGCGCATACGGCCACGCCCCTTGCGGGAAAACCCGAATCGTGCGAGAATCGCAGGCTTCGCGCAAACGCTAACAAAGCCTGCGCGAATTGTGTGCATCTCCCTTCTCACACCGGGCCGCAGGCCAGACACCAAGGCGTTTGCCGTTCCTGCACCATTGGCCCACCAGTCCCGCGCCATCAGCGGGGCCGGTTTCGTTGGATGGTTGATGTTTTCCATGAACCACTGACGAAGCCGTGCGGCGCCTGCGTTCCGCGCGCTGGATCTTTTGTTATGACAAACACCATGCAAGAGCAGGGCGAGTTCGCGCCTGCCCAACCCCCTATGGCCGCCGAACAGGCTGCCGCTGTATCCATGCCTGCGTCCGCACCTGCCGGCGCGAGCGAACCCAACGCCTTTACCTCCCTGGGCCTTGCGTCCGAACTGGTGCAGGCCGTGGCCGACCTGGGCTACACCCAGCCCACCCAGGTGCAAGAACGCGCCATTCCCCTGGCCATGGGTTCGGGCGATGCCGGCTTCATCGATCTGATGGTCTCCAGCCAGACCGGCAGTGGCAAGACCGCGGCCTTTCTGCTGCCCGTGCTGCACACGCTGATCCGCCAGCAGGCTCAAGCCGAGGCCGAGCAGCGCGCCGAGTACGAACGCGCCGCCGCCGAAGCCGCAGCGCGCGGCGAAGCGCTGCCGAAGCGCCCCAAGCGCAAGAACCCCATGCAGACGCGCAACTTCAAGGCTGCCGTGCCCGGCGCCCTGGTGCTGTGCCCCACGCGCGAGCTGGCGCAGCAGGTGGCGCATGACGCCATCGAGCTGGTCAAGCACTGCAAGGGCCTGCGCATCGCCAACGTGGTCGGCGGCATTCCCTACCAGGTGCAGATTGCGCGCCTGCAGAACGCCAACCTGGTGGTGGCCACGCCCGGGCGCCTGCTGGATCTGCAGCGCTCGCAGCAGATCAAGCTCGACAAGGTGCAGTTCCTGGTGGTCGACGAGGCCGACCGCATGCTCGACCTGGGTTTTTCCGACGACCTGGCCGAGATCAACGGGCTGACCAGCGCGCGCCAGCAGACCATGATGTTCAGCGCCACCTTCGCGCCACGCATCCAGCAACTGGCCATGCGTGTGATGCACGACGGCGGTACCAACGTCAAGAAGCTGCAAATCGACTCGCCGCAGGAAAAGCACGCCAACATCCAGCAAAAGCTCTACTGGGCCGACAACGCACAGCACAAGAGGAAGCTCCTGGATCACTGGCTGCGCGACACCTCGATCGACCAGGCCATCGTCTTTGCCAGCACCCAGGTGGAATGCGACGGCCTGGCCAACGACCTGCAGCAGGAAGGTTTTTCCGCTGTGGCGCTGCACGGCGCGCTCAGCCAGGGGCTGCGCAACCGCCGTCTGATGGCGCTGCGCAACGGCCAGGTGCAAATCCTGGTGGCCACCGATGTGGCGGCGCGCGGCATCGACGTGCCGACCATCACCCACGTCTTCAATTTCGGCCTGCCCATGAAGGCCGAGGACTACACGCACCGCATCGGCCGCACCGGCCGCGCCGGCCGCGATGGCCTGGCTGTGACGTTTGCCGAGTTCCGCGACCGCCGCAAAATCTTCGACATTGAAGGCTATTCACGCCAGCAGTTCAAGGCCGACGTGATCGCCGGCCTGGAGCCCACGCAGCGCTTCCCGCAGGGTGGCGCACGGCCCGAGTTTGGTGGCCGCGGCAGCCGTGACGGTGGGCGTGGCCGTGGGCAGGGCCAGCGTTTTGCCGGCAATGGCCGTGGTGGCTATGGCGACCGTGACCGTGGCGGTTTCGGCGACCGCAGCAGCGGCTACGCAGACCGTGGCGGTTTTGCCGAACGCGGCCAGCACGGCAGCAGCGACCGTGGCGGTTACGCCGATCGCGGCGGCCAGGGTGCGCGCAGCGAGCGCCCGGCCTACGGCGTGCGGCGCGACGCCGACGGCTACGGCCGCAAGAGCGGTTTTGGTGACAACCGCCCCGCCCATGGCCGTGGCACGCGCGAAGGCGCGCAGCCGCGCAATGATTTCGGCGCGCGCGCGCCGGCCTTTGCCAAGCCGCGCAGCGCCGGCCCCGGCAAGCCCTTCACCCCGCACGACGCGCGCAAGCGCCCGGTGCGCGACGACCGCTGACCGCACGCCGTACGGCATCGCCTGCAAAAGCCAGCCCATTCGTGGCTGGTTTTTTTGTGTCCACGCGCCCCGCCGGGCAGGGCGATACCTGCAGATAATCCCTGATCGCTGGAGGTATGCATGGCATCTGCTCTGACTTCAAACGCCGATTTCGAACACATGTTCGAGATTGCCCCCATTTCCCTGTGGCTGGAAGACTTCAGCGCGCTGCGCGAATTGTTCGAGCGCTGGCGTGCCGAGGGCGTGCAGGACGTGGTGGCGCACGTGCGCAGCAACCCTGCGTGCATGCGTGAGTACGGCGCCAGCATCCGGGTGCTCAAGGTCAACCAGCGCACGCTGGATTTGTTCGCCGCACCAGATCAGGCCACGCTGGTGGCGTCGCTCGACGAGGTGTTTCGCGGTGACATGCACGAGCGTGCCATCCCCGAGATGGAGCAGCTCTGGGATGGCGCTCTGGAGTTTTCCAACCAAACCGTCAATTACGCGCTCGACGGACGGCGCCTGGATGTCTTCATCCGCGGGCGTATCCTGCCCGGCCACGAGGGCGACTGGAGCCGGGTGCTGGTATCGCTGGAAGACAACACGCGCGAACAGCGCGCCCGCGAGCAGCTCGAACACAGCGAACGCTACGCGCGCGGCCTGTTCGAACACTCGCCGGTGTCGCTGTGGGTGGAGGATTTCAGCGTCGTCAAGAGCCTGCTGGACGGACTGCGCGCGCAGGGCATCAGCGACTTCCGCACCTTCCTCAAGGTGCACCCCGAATTCATAGAGCGCTGTATGCGCGAGATTCGCGTACTCGACGTCAACCACATCACGCTGGCCATGTTCGGCGCCAGTGACAGGCAGGCGCTGCTGTCGGGGCTCGATCGCATCTTTCGCGGCGAGATGCACGACTCTTTCGCCGACCAACTGCACGACCTGTGGGACGGCAAGTTGATGCAGCAGCGCGAGGTGGTCAACTACAGCCTGTCGGGCGAGGCTGTCTACATCCACATGCAGTTCGCCGTACTGCAGGCGTACCAGCACGACTGGTCCATGGTGCTGGTGTCGCTGGTGGACATCACCGCGCGAAAGAAGGCCGAGGCCTACCTGGAATACCTGGGCAAGCACGATGTGCTGACCGGCCTGCGCAACCGCGCCTACTACGTGGAAGAACTCAACCGCCTGACGCGCAAGGGCCCCTGGCCGGTGGCGGTGGTCGCGATTGATCTCAACGGCCTCAAGACCGCCAACGACGAGCAGGGCCACGGCGTGGGTGACGCCATGCTGCGCCGCGTGGGAGAGGTATTGGCCAAGGCGACCGACGCTTCGCTGTGCGTGGCCCGCGTGGGCGGCGACGAGTTCACCATCCTCATGCCCGGCTGCGACGAACGCGGCGGCGAAGCCATGCTGGCGCGCATCGCCGAACTGCAGGAGCTCAACAACCAGTTCTACCCCGGCCAGGCGCTCAGCCTGGCCATGGGCCTGGCGGTGGCGCAATCAGGCGAGCACCTGGAGTCTGCCGTCAACCGGGCCGACCAGGCCATGTACGCGCAAAAGGCGCGCTACTACGCCGAACAGGGGCTGGATCGGCGGCACCCGGACTGATTAGCCCTGGGTGCTTACGCGCCCGATCTCCGGCCAGCGGTGGTGCAAGTAGAGCCAGGCCACCAGGCCTATGCACAGCATGAGCAGCGACGCCAGTGCCAGCAGTGCGGTGGAATGCATGACCAGCGGCGCGATCACGCCGGCCACCAGGCCGTTGGCCACGGCGCCGACGAAAGCCTGCAGCGACGACGCCAGGCCGCGCCGCTGCGGGTTCAAATCCAACACCAGCAGCGTGACCACCGGCACCATCAGCGCCCAGCCGAATGAGAAGATCCCTATGGGCCACATGGCCCACCAGGCCTGCGCGGCAAAGAGCGCGTTGCTCAGCAGATTGAGCAGCGCCACGGCCAGCATGATGACGAAGCCGTGGCGGATTTGGCGCTTGGGCGGTATGCGCCCGGCCAGGCGTCCGCTGACCCAGGCGCCGCCCATGATGCCGGAGATGTTGATGAGGAAGAACCAGAAGAACTGCGTCGGCCCCAGGCCCAGGTGGTCGCCCAGAAAGGCTGGCGCCGACAGCACGTACAGGAACATGCCGTTGAATGGCACGCCGCTGGCCAGCGCCAGCAGCAGAAAGCGCGGGCTGGTGCCCAGCTCCCAGTAGCCGCGCAGCAGGTGGCCCAGGTGGATGGGCTGGCGGTCGAGAGGCGGCAGCGACTCGGGCAGCCAGCGCCAGTTGGACAGCCACAGCAGCGCGCCCACGCCGGTCAGGAACCAGAACACGCCGTGCCAGCCCAGGTGTACCGAGACCCAGCCGCCGACGATCGGCGCGATGGCCGGCGCCACGCCGAAGAAAATGGTGATCTGGCTCATCACCTGCTGCGCCTGGGCCGGCGGGAACATGTCGCGAATGACCGCGCGCGAAACCACGATGCCCGCGCCCGCCGACAGCCCTTGCAGCGCCCGGAAGAACACCAGCTGGCCAATGCTTTGCGACAGTGCGCAGCCAGCCGACGCGAGCGTGAACACAGCCAGCCCCCACAGCACCACCGGGCGGCGCCCCAGCCCGTCGGACAGCGTGCCGTGGAACAGCGTCATGAAGGCAAAGCCGAACAGGTATGCCGACAGTGTCTGCTGCATCTCGACGGGCGAGGCGCTCAGTGCGCCGGCAATCGCGGGGAAGGCCGGCAGATAGGTGTCGATCGCGAACGGCCCGACCATGCCCAGCAGCGCCAGCAGTACGGCAAGAGTCCAGCGGGGCGCACGCCAGAGATTGTGGGCGTCAGGATGCATGGGGTGTGAATTCAGGGATAACCCGTAATTATCGAATGATTCACCGTTGCATGCCGTCCTTGATCTAATCTTTTACTATGCTTTGAATAGCTGCAATCGCTTTTGGTACAAGTGATTGATTGCAATTTTTCTGAGAAAAGAACGCGGTATGGCGTCAATGCATGGCGGCGTCTGCCGGCTTGGCCGCGCCCAGGGCGCGCGCCGCAGCCTCCACCTGCAGCGACTGGCGCTTGCCGTCCTTGTCCTCCAGCTCCAGCGTCAGCGGCACCACGCTGCCCGGCTGTACCTGCTGGTGCAAGTCCTGCAGCATGATGTGCAGGCCTCCCGGTGCCAGTTGCACAGGTTTGCCGGCCGGCAGATCCAGCGCGGCCATGGGGCGCATCTTCATCACGTTGCCTTCCATTTCCATGGTGTGAACCTCGGCCACGGCGGCTGCGGGGCTGCTTATGCCCACCAGGCGCATGTCTTGCGCGGCGGTCAGCTGCATGAAGGCGCCGGTGGCTTTTTGCTGCGCCGTGGTGGCGCGTACCCAGGCGTCCTGCACCTGAACCTGGGCGTGCGCGAGGCCGCCAAGAGTCAGTGCAGCGGCAAGAAGAATGCGAGAGGTGTGTTGGAGCATGGGTGTAGACCGTGAGGAGAAAGTAGCGATGGGGCCATTATGGCTGCGGCCCACACCCGGTGCGTCCCGATCCCGGACGTGGTGGACGCTGCTCAGAAGCTGCGCACGCTGCTGGCCGTCAGGCGGCGCAGCGCAGCTGGATTGCACAGGCGCCAGCAACGGCGCTCGCCGGCGATCCAGCCGCGGTTCTGCCACTGCGCCAGCAAGCGGCTGAGCGTTTCGGGGCGGATGCCCAGCTGGGTGGCCAACTGGCGCTGGCTGGTTGGCAGATCCACGCATTCGGAGCCTGCGTTCGCCTGGGCCAGCAGATACGCTGCCAGGCGCTGCGGCGGCTTGCTGGCGCTCAGCCAATCCACCTCGTTGATGCGCAGGTACAGGCGCTGCGTCAGCGCCTGCAGCAGACACAGCCCCAGCGCAGGGTGGCTGGTGCAGACGGCGTGCCAGGCCGTGCGCGGCAGGTGCCAGACCCGCGTGGCGGCGCTGGCGCGCGCCGTCATCGGATAGCGGCCGTGCGGCATGAACATGGCCGCCTCGGCCACCAGTTCGCCCGGCATGAAGCGGCGCAGCATGCGTTCCTCGCCGTCGTTGTCGTAGCGCAACACTTCAACCGCGCCAGTGTCCACCAGCAGGCAATGCCGGGCCGGGTCTCCTTCGTGGAACAGTGTCGCGCCGACGGCGTAGCGGCGCTCCTGCGCGTGTTGCGCCAGTGCCTCCAGCACATGGTGGGGCAGGCCGGTCAGCAGGCCATTGGCCGCCAGCAGGCGCAGCGCGCCAGAGGGTTCGTGGAGGGCAGATGCTGTGCTGTGAGGGTCGATATTGACAAATGTCATTCGGGTTCTCCCGTGGGGGACATAGTATTTTAAATACGAACGAATCTCATTTGAAACATATTTTGCTGCGAATCACCCATGACACACCGTAGAACCCTTCGCCGTTTGCCGTTAGCCCATGCGATGGCGCATGCCTTTGTTCCTGCACTGGCGCTGCTCGCCCCTGCCGCCTGGGCGGCGGATGCGGATGCGGCCGCCACGCTGCCGTCCGTGACCGTGCGCGCCGACGCGGGTGACGGCACCGGAACAGCGCCGCTGCGCCCCGCGCGGCAGGCCGAACAGGCGCGGCTCGACAAGGTGCCGGGCGGCACCAACCTGGCGCTGCCGCAGCAGGAAAGCCGCCTGGCCACGCTGCGCGACGCACTGGACTATCAGCCCGGCATCGTCATCCAGGACTTTTTCGGCGCCACCGACCAGCCGCGCCTGAACATCCGCGGCTCTGGCATCCAGAGCAACCCGATGAACCGCGGCGTGCTGCTGCTGCAGGACGGCTTGCCGCTCAACGAGGCCGACGGCTCCTTCGTCATCGGCCTGCTGGAGCCGCGCAACGCCGCCCTGATCAGCGCGCGCCGTGGCGCCAACACGCTCACGCCGGGCGCCACCACGCTGGGCGGCGAGCTGGACTTCCAGTCGCTGACCGGCGCTGACGAGCACGGCCGCGTGCGCGCCGAGGCCGGCAGTTTCGGGCGGCAGGCGCTGCAGGGCGCGGTCGGCCTGGTCGGCGCACAGTGGGACGGGCGCATCAGCGTCAGCGGCGACCGCTACGACGGCTACCGCCACCACAGCGGCTCCGAGCGCGAAGCGCTGCGTGCCAACGTGGGCTTCCAGGGCACGGGCGGCTTCGAGAACCGCAGCTACCTGTCGTGGACGGATCTGGCTTTCGACATCCCCACCGTCGTTCCCAAGGACAGGGTGCACAGCAACCCCCGGGGCGTGCTGGGTGACGGCAATACGCCGCAGGATACGCTGCTCAACGTCTACAAGCGCGACCCGCGCCGCGCAGCGCAGCAACTGCGCCTGGCCAACCGCTCGCGCTGGGGAAGCGACGCGCTGCGCCAGGAAGTGGGCGTGTACTGGCAGGACACCGACGACTTCTTCAACGACCAGACCACCCACACGCGCACCGACAGCCGCACCGCCGGCCTGCAGTGGCAGGCCGACGGCCAGGCAGGTGCGGCCCTGCATTGGCGCGCGGCGCTGGCCTGGTCGCGCAGCAGCATGGAGCGCACGCTCGACGCCAACAATCCGGCCAACGGCACGGCGCTCCAGCGCTTTGGCGCCTACGACCTGACGGCCGAGAACCTGCAGGCCCAGGCCGGCGCGGACTGGCGCTTTGCTCCCGCCTGGACGCTGGCGGGGCAGCTGGGCGTGAGCCGCCAGTCGCGCAACGCGGCCAGCCGGCTGGACGCCCGCGCGCTCGACCAGCACTGGAGCTTTGCCACGCCCAAGCTGGGCGTGAACTGGACGCCCGCGCCCGCCGTGCGCTGGTGGGCCAACGTCAGCCGCAGCCAGGAGGCGCCCACCTTCTGGGAAATCGTCAGCGCCACCGTGGCGCCCAACAACCCGGCCGGCGCCAGCAGCAGCCTGGTGGCGCTGCGCCTGCAGCGCGCCACCACCTTCGAGGTCGGCGGCCAGGGCCGGTGGGGCGAGGGGGCGCGCGCCGCGCACTGGACGCTGGCCGTCTACCGCAGCGAGGTGAACGACGAGCTGATCAGCACCGCGGATGAGAACGGCATCAAGGTCGGCACCTACAACTACGTCGGCGGCACGCGCCACCAGGGCGTGGAGGCGGGGCTGTCGGGCAGCTGGGCGCTGGGCAGCGCGGGCGCGCTTGACTGGCGCGGCTCGTGGACGTACAGCGACTTTCGCTTCAAGCGCGGCATTTACGCGGGCAACCGCATCGCCGGCGTGCCGCGCCACTTGATCAACGCCGAACTGCTGTGGCGCGTGGCCACGCCGTCCGGCACCTGGCGCGTCGGCCCCAACCTGCGCTGGATGCCGACGGACACCAACATCGACCACGCCAACACCCCCGGCAGCACGCAGGATGCGTATGCGCTGCTTGGCCTGCGGCTGGAGTTCAAGCGCGGCCCCTGGAACGCCTACCTGCTGGCCGACAACCTGACCGACCGGCGCTACGCCAGCAGCTACGCCATCCGCAACCAGGCCAGCGCCGCGCAGCCGGGCTATCTGCCGGGCCTGGGGCGCAGCGTTGCCGCAGGGCTGAGCTACCAGTTCTGATGCGCGCGGACGTACCAATCCTGCACCCGCAAGAATGCCAATCGAGCGCTGGCACAGTGTCTGGGCGCCGCTTGCCGGCGGCCCATTCACTGACCTGGAGGAACTTCGCATGACACGCTTTTCTGCCACCACCTTGCAACGCCGCCGACTGCTGGCCGCCGGTGGCGCGCTGGCCGCGGCCGGCCTGGCGGGTTTGCCGGCCTCGGTGCGGGCCGCGCAGGCCGAACCGCTGGCGCGCTTGGTGTTGGCCGGGCCGCCGGCGATCGTGTCGGCGCCGCTGATCCACATGGTCGAGACCAACGCCCTGGCGGGCGTAGCGCGCAAGACCGAGTTTGCCCTGTGGCGCGACCCGGATCAGCTGCGCGTGATGGCCCTGGGCAAAAAGGCCGACGTGCTGGCCACCCCGAGCAACGTGGCGGCCAACTTGTACAACCGTGGCGCCGGCCTGACGCTGCTGGCCGTCGCCACCTGGGGCGCGCTGTGGATCGTCACGCGCGACGCGCAGCGCCGGGCGCTGGCGGACTACCGTGGCGAGGAGATCGCCGTGCCGTTTCGCGGCGACATGCCCGACATCATGCTGCAGCTGTTGGCTTCCAGGCAGGGCATGGACGTGCGCCGCGACATGCGCATCCGCTACGTGCCCACGCCGATGGAGGCCATGCAGCTGCTGATCACGCGGCGCGTGCGCCATGCGCTGCTGGCCGAGCCGGCGGTGTCGATGGCGCTGCGCAAGACGCATTCCTTCCCGGTCAGCGTGATTGCCCCCGAGCTGCAGCGCGGCGCCGATTTCCAGCAGGAATGGGGCCGGCTGTTCCAGCGCGCGCCGCGCATTCCGCAGGCCGGCATCGCCGCCGTCGGGCCGCTGCGCGAACAGCCGGCGCGGCTCGATGCCGTGCTGCAGGCCTACTCCCGGTCGGTGGCCTGGTGCCGCGCCAACCCCACGGAGTGCGGGCGCATGATGGCCGCGCGCGTCGAGATGCTCACGCCCGAGGCCGTCGCCGACGCGATACCCGCCAGCCAGCTCGATTCCGTGGCGGCAGGCACAGCGCGTGCCGACATCGAATTCTTCTTTCAGCAACTGTTGGCCCGCGAGCCTGCGCTGCTGGGCGGCAAGTTGCCCGACGCCGCTTTCTTCTACTCTTCCGCCCAGCCGCATGCCAATCTTGCATGGCCTGCGTCCAGCCACCGCGGCGGCCTTCCTGGATGACCATGGATCACCACCACCAGACCTTGCGCCGCGCGCTGCGCCATACCCCCCTGGCCCTGGCGGCGCTGCTGTACATGGCCGGCGCCGCCCAGGCGCAATCCGAGCCCCAGGCGCCCGATGCCGCAATGCCCCCACAGGCGCGCGGTTCCGTGGCCGCGATGGCACGGGAGGGGGCACAATGAGCCGCCCGCGCCTGATGGCAGACCTGGAGGCGGACGGATCCCCGATACCCTCGGGCGTCAACCGCAATCGGTATGTGCCTGGCCATCGCCGCCGCGCTGCTGCCGGCCATGGCCAACACAGCCCGATCGACTCCTTCAGCAGCGAGCTGGTGACCGTGATCGAGAACCCGGGTAAAGACAACATGGAAATCATCGTCAAGGACGCACAGAAGCTCGACCGCTACAAGGCCAGCGGCCAGGGCCAGAGCGCCAAGGCCGGCGCGGTGGCCTACGTGCCCGCAGCGGGCGAGGCTGGCGCCGCGGCTCCGGCCAGCGGAGCCTGAGCGCGATGCGGCTGCTCTGGCGACTGCTGCGCGGCATGCCCGCCTATCTGTGGAGCGGCTGGGGCGCAGCCGCCAGCCTGCTGTTGTTCGTGGCGCTGTGGGAGCTGGGCGCGGCCTGGTACGGCGCGCTGATCCTGCCCGACCCGCGCGCCACCTTCGCCACGCTGGGCCAGCTGATCGCGTCGGGCGCGGCCTGGCCCGAGCTGGCCACCACCGCGCGCCGCGCGCTGCTGGGCCTGCTGCTGGCCGTGGGCGTGGGCAGCAGCCTGGGGCTGCTGGCCGGCCTGTCCATGACGGCGGCCATGATGGCGCGCCCCTGGGTCACGCTGCTGCTGGGCATGCCGCCCATCGCCTGGCTGGTGCTGGCCATGCTGTGGTTCGGCGCGGGCGACGGCACGCCGGTGTTCACCGTCTTCGTGGCCTGCCTGCCGGTGGTCTTCATCGGCGCGCTGCAGGGCACGCGCACGCTGGACCTGCACCTCAAGGACATGGCGCGCGCCTACCACCTGCCGTGGAAGATGCGCCTGCTCGACCTGTACCTGCCGCACGTCGCGGCCTACCTGTTTCCGGCCTGGATCACGGCGCTGGGCTCGTCGTGGAAGGTGGCGGTGATGGCCGAGCTGCTGGCCACCAGCGACGGCGTGGGCGCGGCCCTGGCGGTGACGCGCTCGCACCTGGACATGGGCGCCTCGCTGGCCTGGATCAGCCTGGTCGTGGGCTGCCTGCTGCTGCTCGAATACGGCGTGCTCGAACCCATCAAGCGCGAGCTCGAACGCTGGCGCGAGGCTGGCGCATGAACCCATCCACATCCCTGCGGGTGCGCGCGCTGCACCACTCCTACGGCCCCACCGAGGTGCTGGCCGGCATCGACATCGACCTGCCCGCCGGACGCTGCCTGGCGCTGGTGGGGCCGTCGGGCTGCGGCAAGACCACGCTGCTGCACCTGTGCGCGGGCCTGCTCGACCGCCAGGAGGGCCGTATCGAGCAGCCCTTTGCACCCACGGCCGTGATGTTCCAGCAGCCGCGCCTGCTGCCCTGGATGAGCACGCTGGACAACATTGCCCTGGGCCTGAAGGCGCGCGGCCTGGGCCGTGGCGCGCGGCGTGCGCAGGCGCGCGCCATGGCGCTGGCGCTGGACTTGCCCGAGCTGTCGCTGGCGCAATACCCGGCCGAGCTGTCGGGCGGCATGCAAAGCCGCGTGGCGCTGGCGCGCGCGCTGGTGCTGCAGCCGGCGCTGCTGCTGATGGACGAGCCCTTTGCTGCGCTCGACGTGGGCCTGCGCTACCAGCTGCACCGCCTGCTGCTGCGGCAGCAGGCCGCCAGCGGCATGGCGGTGCTGATGATCACCCACGACCTGACCGAGGCCGTGCGCCTGGCCGACGAGGTGCTGGTGATGGCGCCGGCGCCCGGGCGCATCGTGGCGCGCTACCGCCCGCCGGGCACAGCCCTGGCGCGCAGCGACGCGCTGGTGCACCAGGGCAGCGCCGAGCTGCAGCAGCACCCCGCCGTGCGCGCCGCCTTCGACCTGCCGGCGCTTGCCCCCCAGGCGCCCAGCGCCGCAGAGCCCGCGCTGCCCGCCGGCGGCAGCTGGCTGCCGCTGGAGCCGTCGAGCCGTCGTACCCAGGAAAGCTGTGATTAATGATAAAAACAGGCTGAAACGATTTCTGGTAAAGCGCAGATAGCTATAAAAACAATATGAAAATCCCCATCAATCCCCTGCGTCCCAGCCATCCCGTGTGGATGTGCGGCATGCGGCCTTTCTTTTTGCTGGCCATGGTGTCGGCCGTGGGCCTGCTGGGCCTGTGGAGCCTGGCGCTGGCCGCCGGCCTGCCGCCGCCCGTGGTGGCCGGCGGCCCGCTGGTGTGGCACGCGCACGAACTCATCCTGGGCATGGGCATGGCCGGCGTGGCCGGCTTTGCGCTGACGGCGCTGCCCGAGTTCACCAACGTGGCTGGCGCCACGCGCGGCCAGTTGCGCGCGCTGGTGGCGCTGTGGCTGTGCGGGCGGCTGGGCTTCTGGCTGTCGGGTTGGGCCGGCATGCCCGCGCTGGCGCTGGCCGCCGTGGGGCAGGTGGGGCTGGCGCTGCTGCTGGTGGCGGTGCTGTGGCCGGCGTTCGCCTCGCCCGACGGGCGGCGCCACGCATCGTTCGGCTGGCTGGCGCTGGCGCTGGCCGCCGCCAGCGCCGGCTTTTACCTGGACGCGCTGCGCGGCGTGCCCGGCCTGCGCTGGCTGTACGCCAGCCTGGGCATGCTGATGCTGCTCATCGTGGTGGCGGCCAGCCGCATTTCGATGCGCGTGGTCAACACCGCCATCGACGAAATCACCCCCGGCGCCGATCCCTACATCGCCCGCCCGCCGCGGCGCCACCTGGCGGCGCTGTGCATCACGATCTACACCGGCGTGGAGTTCTTCCAGCCCGGCAGCGCGCTGTCGGGCTGGCTGGCGCTGGCGGCGGGCGCCGCCGTGTTGAACCTGCTCAACGACTGGCACGTGGGCGCGGCCCTGTGGCGCAAGCGCTTTCCGCTGCTGCTCTATGCCATGTACTGGTGCATGGCGCTGGGCTATATGGGCCTGGGCCTGGGCGCGCTGGAGCTGCTGCCCGCGGCCGCGTCCGGGCGCCACCTGATGGCCATGGGCTCCATGGGCCTGGGCATCTTCATCGTGATTGCCATCGCCGGGCGCGCGCACGCCGGCCGGCAGCCCGACACCGGCCCCTGGCTGGCGCTGGGCGGCGCCACGCTGCTGGCCGCTACCGCCGTGCGCGCCATCGTGCCGCTGGCCGGCGGCGGCCTGCACTGGCTGGCGCTGGCTGGCCTGCTGTGGTGCCTGGCCTTTGCCATCCTGCTGTGGCGCGTGGGGCCGGGGCTGTGGCTGCCGCGCACCGACGGGCGCAGCGGCTGCGAAGGGCCGGCGTAGCGGCGATTGGCGGATACTGCGGGCCTTGTCCGAACACAATATCTGCCAGACCTGTATGCAAGCCAAGAACACCGTCATCGCCGCCGTGGCGGCCGCTGCTGCCGCCGGCGTGCTCTACGCATCGCCGTATGTCACGCTGTACCGCATCGCCCAGGCGGTGGAGCGCAAGGACGCGGTGGCCGTCTCCAGCCATGTGGACTTTCCCGCCCTGCGCGAGAGCGTCAAGGCGCAGGCGCTGGCACGGCTGCAGCCGCACGATCCGGCGCCGCAGGACGACAACCCCCTGGCCGGCTTCGGGCGCCGGCTGGCCAGCGGCCTGGTCGAGCAGATGGTGCAGGCCCTGGTATCGCCCAACGGCGTGATGCTGATGCTGGAAAAAGGCAAGCCCGGCAAACCCGCCGACGTGGCCGCCGCCGGCGTGGGTATCGACCCGGGCAACGCCCGGCCGCACCGCGACTACGCGCTGGACTACCAGGACTGGTCGCACGTCTTCGTGCACCCCAAGGAGGAGCAGGGCGGCTTTGTGTTCGAGCGCCGGAACCTGATCAGCTGGAAGCTGGTGGGCGTGCGGATGGATTGAGGGCCGGGCGCGCCGCTCAAGCGTCCGCCGCCGCGCCCGGGCGGCCCCCGCGCTCGCGCAGCGCCTCATACAACTGCGCCGGCCCCAGCAAAATGGATTTGAGCCCCGCGCGCACGCGCTCGCTGTCCAGGGCCTGCTTACTCATGGTGGTGTAGGCGTCGAAGGCGTCGATGATGGCGTCGGTCAGCGCGCTGTCCAGGTCGGGGGAATTGTCGAACTGGCCCTTGCTGTTGTTGCTGGCCTGCTGCACCAGGATGTTGGACTCCAGCAGCTTGCCCTTGACGTGGTTCACGTACACCAGCCGGTCGTCGTCGCTCAGCTCGCCGTCGAACAGGTCGTTCACCTTGGCGACGATCTCCGACAGCAGCACCTTCTGCTTGTCCTGCACCGCGCCGCCGCCGGTATCAAGCAGGGGCTGGAGGCGGTAGTCGCCGGTGGTGTCGTGCAGCGCCAAGGCGCGCGGGCCCTGGTCTTTCAGGCGGTGGTGGGTCAGCACCACTTTCGACAAATCCACCCCCTCGCGCTCGCGGCCGAAGTCCAGCAGGGGGAGCAGGCGCTTGAAGAACAGCGCGCGCTTCTCGATGGCCGTGTTGCCGTAGTCGAACACCTGGCCCAGGAAGGCGTACACGCGCACGAAGGTGCCCAGGTCGCGCTTGAACAGCAGCAGCGCCTCCAGCTCATCCTTGGCGGCCTGCGTGGCGGGGCCCTCCCGGGATGCCTGCAGCGCCTGTTGCGCGGCCCGGTAGCGCTTGAGCAGCCGGTCCGCCACCGGCTCGATGGCGGCCACCAGCATGGCCTGCGTGGCCTTGGGGTTCAGCTCGGCCAACCGGGCTTCTATTTCGTGCAGCAGGTCCGCGTTGTCAATGCCGAGGCGATTGATGGGCAAATCAGTGCCTGGCAGGTAAATGTCACTTTGCCGGTACTGATACTTGGACACGCTGTTGCTCCATGATCGCCTTGGCCTGCGCCTGGGTTTGCGGCTGGGCTGTTGTGGGGCAATAGCCCTCGATGCGCATGGAGGTGCGAACAGCCTGGGCGATTTGCTGTTGCAGTTGGGGTGGGAGTTGCATGGCGGCGTCCTAGTCGGGAAGAACAGTATTCGATTCTATGGACGGCGAGGAGATGCTCATGCCGACAGCCCCTTGATCATGTCCAGAATCCGGTCGGTGGTGGCCTTCAGCTCCGCATCGATCTCGGCCAGCGGGCGCGGGGGCTTGAAGACGTAGAAGTGCCGGTTGAACGGGATTTCGTAGCCCACCTTGGTTTTCTCGGGGTCGATCCAGGCGTCGGGCGCGTGGGGCAGCACTTCGCGTTTGAAGTATTCGCCCACGTCTTCGGTGTAGGGCACGTTTTCGGTGTCGCGCAGCTTGGGGTCGGGCTGGGGCTTGCCTTTTTGCTTGCCTTTGCTGCCCAGCACCACGTTGCCGGCTTCGTCGCGCAGGGGGCGTTCCACGGTGATGCTGTGGTAGCCGAAGGCTTCGTTGTCGAAGATGCGGCTGATGGGGGTGCCGTCGTCGTCCTGGGCTTCCACGAAGTCGCCAAACAGGCGCGTGATGCGCTCGATGTGGGCGTCGCCCAGTTCCTTGCGCTTGCTGCCCAGGCTTTTGCGCATTTTTTGCCACATGCCGCTGGCGTCGATCAGTTGCACCCGGCCCTTGCGCGCGGCGGGTTTGCGGTTGCTGAGGATCCACACGTAGGTGGCGATGCCGGTGTTGTAGAACATGTCGGTGGGCAGGCCCACGATGGCTTCGAGCAGGTCGTTTTCCAGCACGTAGCGGCGGATTTCGCTCTCGCCGCTGCCGGCGCCGCCGGTGAACAGGGGCGAGCCGTTGAGCACGATGCCCAAGCGGCTGCCGCCTTCGGCCACCGGGCGCATTTTGCTGACGAGGTGCAGCAAAAAGAGCATGGAGCCGTCGGACACGCGCGGCAGGCCGGGGCCGAAGCGGCCGTTGTAGCCGTGTTGCTCGTGTTCCTTGCGCACTTCTTTTTCGACCTTTTTCCATTCCACGCCGAAGGGCGGGTTGGAGAGCATGTAGTCGAAGTGCCGGTGCGCGTGGCCGTCGTCGCTCAGGGTGTTGCCAAAGGCGATGTTGGCCACGTCCTGGCCCTTGATGAGCATGTCGGCCTTGCAGATGGCGTAGGACTCGGGGTTGAGCTCCTGGCCAAACACGGTCAGGCGCGCCTGGGGGTTGTGCTCGGCCAGGTATTCGCCGGCCACGCTGAGCATGCCGCCGGTGCCGGCGGTGGGGTCGTACAGGGTGCGCACCACGCCGGGCTTGCTGAGGATGGCGTCGTCCTCGATGAAGAGGAGGTTGACCATGAGGCGGATGACTTCGCGCGGGGTGAAGTGCTCGCCGGCGGTTTCGTTGCTGATTTCGGCAAATTTGCGGATCAGCTCCTCGAACACCAGGCCCATTTGCGTGTTGCTGACGGCCTCGGGGTGCAGGTCGATCTGGGCGAATTTCTCGGCCACCTGGTAGAGCAGCCCGGCCTTGGCCAGGCGCTCGATCTGGATGTGGAATTCAAAGCGCTCGAACACGTCGCGCACGGCGGGCGAGAAGGCCTGCACGTAGCTGTAGAGGTTGTGTGCGATGTGGTCGGCATCGCCCAGCAGTTTTTTCAGGTCCAGCGGCGAGGCGTTGTAGAAGCTCTGGCCCGCCTTGCGCAGCGCGAAGGGTTCGGGGTTGACGCCCTGGGCCTGCTTGGCGGCCAGTTCGGCCAGCACGGCGCTCTTGGTGGCGTCGAGCACGCAGTCCAGCCGGCGCAGCACGGTGAAGGGGAGGATGACCTTGCCGTAGTCGGACTGCTTGTAGTCGCCGCGCAGCAGGTCGGCAACAGACCAGATGAAGGCGGAGAGGGTGGCTTGGTTCATGGCAGGTGCATAGGGTAGACCAAAAAAAAGCGCGCTACCTGTGGGATAGCGCGCCTGATTTGCTTGTTTGGTGGGCCCTGAAGGATTCGAACCTTCGACCAACGGATTAAGAGTCCGCTGCTCTACCAACTGAGCTAAGAGCCCTGCATGCATTGCTGCAGAGCCACGGATTATGCACGATTTTCTTTGCGCTTGAAGCTTGCCGGGCAGAAAATGGAAAAAATTTTGGAGGGGACGACCATGGACGACGACCCGCAATACGACCCGGCATGGCTGGAACGCATGTACAACGTGCGCGCGGGCGTGGCCGAGCATGCCAGCTACCTGGATCGCTGGGAGCGTGCCTCGCGCGATGCGCGCGCCGCGCTGCCGGGGTGGCTGGACATGCCCTACGGGCACGACGCCGCACGCGAGACGCTGGACGTGTTTCCCGCCGCCGAGCCGGGCGCGCCGGTGCTGGTGTTCGTGCACGGCGGCGACTGGTGCAGCCACGACAAAAGCCTGCACTCCTTCGTCGCCCCCGGGTTCGTGGCGGCGGGTGTATGCGTGGTGGTGGTCAACTACGCGCTGTGCCCGGGCACGGCCGAGCAGCCGGTGACGGTGGCAACGATTGCGCGGCAGGTGGAGCGGGCGCTGGCCTGGGTCTGGCGCCACATCGGCAGCCACGGCGGCGACCGCGACCGCATCGTGCTGGCGGGCCATGGGGCCGGCGGGCACCTGGCCAGCCTGCTGCTGGTCAGCCCGTGGCCGCTGCTGGCGGCCGATTTGCCCGACGGCATGGTGCGCCGGGCGCTGTCGGTCTCGGGCCTGTACGACCTGGAGCCGGTCATGCACACGCCGTTTCTGCAGAGCCAGCTGCACCTGTCGGATCAGCAGGTGCTGCGCCTGTCGCCCGCGCGCCTGCAGCCGCCGCAGAACGCGCTGCTGCATTGCGTGGTGGGCGGCGACGAGAGCGAGGAATACCTGCGCCAGTGCCGCCTGCCGCAGCAGGCCTGGGGCTCGCACACCGTGCCGCGTACCGACGTGCTGCAGGGGTTGAACCACTTCAGCATGCTCGACGCCTTGGCCCGGCCGGGCCACGACGTGCATCAGATGGCGCTGAACCTGCTGCGCGCCATGTAATTACATCAGCAGGTGCTCGCCCGCGTTGTCGCCGCCCAGGATCACGTAGTTCACCTTGCGGATGTCCATCAGCTTCTTGCCGCCAGCGTAGCTGATCGAGCTTTGGATGTCCTGCTCCATCTCCACCAGCGTGTCGGCCAGCTTGCCCTTGACGGGCTCCAGGATGCGCTTGCCCTCGACGTGCTTGTACTCGCCCTTGTTGAAGTCGCTGGCCGAGCCGTAGTACTCCTTGAACAGTGCGCCGTCCACTTCCACCGTCTTGCCGGGCGATTCCTCGTGGCCGGCGAACAGCGAGCCGATCATGACCATGGTGGCGCCAAAGCGGATGCTCTTGGCGATGTCGCCGTGGCTCCTGATGCCGCCGTCGGCGATGATGGGCTTGGTGGCCACGCGCGCGCACCACTTCAGCGCCGACAGCTGCCAGCCGCCGGTGCCAAAGCCGGTCTTGAGCTTGGTGATGCAGACTTTGCCCGGGCCGATGCCGACCTTGGTGGCGTCGGCGCCCCAGTTCTCCAGGTCGATCACGGCCTCGGGCGTGCCGACGTTGCCGGCGATGACGAAGGCGCCCGGCAGGTGCTGCTTGAGGTACTGGATCATCTCCTTGACGCTGTCGGCGTGGCCGTGGGCGATGTCGATGGTGACGTACTCGGGCGTGATGCCCTCGGCCTTGAAGCGGTCGACCGTGGCGTAGTCCGGCGCCTTCACGCCCAGCGAGATCGACGCGTAGCAGCCCTTGGCGTGCATGTCGCGCACGAACCGCACGTTGTCCAGGTCGAAGCGGTGCATCACGTAGAAGTAGCCGTTCTGCGCCAGCCAGGTGCAGATCGACTCGTCCACCACCGTCTTCATGTTGGCGGGCACGGCCGGCAGCTTGAAGCTGCGCCCGCCCAGCTCCACGCTGGCGTCGCACTCGGCGCGGCTTTGCACGCGGCACTTGCGCGGCAGCAGCAGGATGTTGTCGTAGTCGAAGATTTCCATGAGGTTCCAAGCTCCTTTGAAAAGGCGCTGCCGAACCATTTCGGCAGCGTGGGGCGCTTGGCTTGGGACCGGTTTTGCGGGCTGCCAGCGTGACTAGTGCAGTGTTCGACGCTATCTGGAACATAAAACCGCGTCTTTTCGGCCTGGGCGGCGTTGCAAATCCTCGCGATAGCTACGGCTATCGCTGTGGTTTGCGCCTTGCCCAGACCAAAAATCCATCGGTTTTATTTGTTCCATCAAGCATCGAACACTGCACTAGCTGGCGCCGAACCCTGGTTGCGCAGGCACAAAAAAACCGGGCATCAAGAAACTTGGGCCCGGTGATTGATTGTATACACTTTGGGCAACGCTGAAAAACCCTGCGCACGCCATTGCTTGCGCTGATCGAGCCTCGCCCCTGGCAATCCGGCGCAGCGCAAGGGGGTTTCTACAATCGGCGGATGCATCCTCCCGAATCTTCATCGCCGCTGCTTGCGGGGCTCAACCCCGAGCAGCTTGCCGCCGTCACCCTGCCCGCGGGCCACGCGCTGATCCTGGCCGGCGCGGGCTCGGGCAAGACGCGCGTGCTGACCACGCGCATCGCCTGGCTGCTGCAGACCGGCCAGGCCACACCTGGCGGCATGCTGGCCGTTACTTTCACCAACAAGGCGGCCAAGGAGATGCTCACGCGCCTGTCCGGCATGCTGCCCATCAACGTGCGCGGCATGTGGATAGGCACGTTCCACGGCCTGTGCAACCGGCTCTTGCGCGCGCACCACAAGCTGGCGGGGCTGCCGCAGACCTTCCAGATCCTGGACACGCAGGACCAGCTTTCCGCCGTCAAGCGCCTGTGCAAGCAGTTCAACGTGGACGAGGAGCGCTTTCCGCCGAAGCAGCTGGCGTACTTCATCGCCGGCTGCAAGGAGGAGGGCATGCGCCCGCGCGACGTGCCCGCGCGCGACGAGGATACGCGCAAGAAGGTGGAGCTGTACCAGCTCTACGAGGAGCAGTGCCAGCGCGAGGGCGTGGTCGATTTTGCCGAGCTGATGCTGCGCAGCTTCGAGCTGCTGCGCGACCACGACGCCGTGCGCGCGCACTACCAGCGGCGCTTCGCGCACATCCTGGTCGACGAGTTCCAGGACACCAACCGCCTGCAGTACCAGTGGCTCAAGCAGCTGGCGGGCGACGTGGTGGACGGGCGCCTGGCCGCGCATGGCAGCGTGATCGCCGTGGGCGACGACGACCAGAGCATCTACGCCTTTCGCGGCGCGCGCGTGGGCAACATGCAGGACTTCGTGCGCGAGTTCGGCGTCACGCGGCAGATCAAGCTGGAGCAGAACTACCGCAGCTACAGCAACATCCTGGACTGCGCCAACGAGCTGATCAGCCACAACCAGGGCCGCCTGGGCAAGAACCTGCGCACGCCGCAGGGGCCGGGCGAGCCGGTGCGCGTGTTCGAGGCCGCCAGCGACCTGGACGAGGCGCGCTGGCTGGTCGACGAGGTGCGCCAGCTGGTGCAGGCCGGCACCAGCGCGCGCGAGGTGGCCGTGCTCTACCGCAGCAACGCGCAAAGCCGGGTGATCGAGTCGGCGCTGTTCAACGCCGGCCTGCCGTACCGCGTGTACGGCGGCCTGCGCTTCTTCGAGCGCGCCGAGATCAAGCACGCGCTGGCCTACCTGCGCCTGCTGGAGAACTGGCACGACGACACCAGCTTCATGCGCGTGGTCAACTTTCCCGCGCGCGGCATCGGCGCGCGCACGCTGGAGCAGCTGCAGGACACGGCGCGCGCGGTCGGCTGCTCGCTGCACGACGCGGTGAGCGCCGTGCCCGGCAAGGCGGGGGCCAACCTGGGCGCCTTCGTGGCCATGATCGACGTGCTGCGCGAGCAGACCCAGGGGCAGAACCTGCGCGGCATCATCGGCCAGGTGCTGCAGGCCAGCGGCCTGGTCGAGCATTACCGCAACGAGAAAGAGGGCGCGGATCGGCTGGAGAACCTGGACGAGCTGATCAACGCCGCCGAGAGCTTCGTCACGCAGGAGGGCTTTGGCCGCGACGCCGTGGCGTTGCCGCTCGATGAGCAGCGCCATGCGGGCGTGCTCACGCAAAGCCCGGCCAGCCAGGGACTGGACGCGAACCAGCCGCTGTTGCAGCAGCCCATGGTGGACGCGGACACGGGCGAGACGCTGTCGCCGCTGGCGGCGTTTTTGACGCACGCGGCGCTGGAGGCGGGCGACAACCAGGCCCAGGCCGGGCAGGACGCGGTGCAGCTGATGACGGTGCACGCCAGCAAGGGGCTGGAGTTCGACTGCGTATTCATCGGCGGGCTGGAGGAAGGGCTGTTCCCGCACGAGAACGCGATGAGCGACCGCAGCGGCCTGGAGGAAGAACGCCGCCTGATGTACGTGGCCATTACCCGCGCGCGCCAGCGCTTGTACCTGAGCCACGCGCAGACGCGGCTGCTGCACGGCCAGACGCGCTACAACGTGCGCAGCCGCTTTCTGGAGGAGCTGCCCGACGCCTGCCTGAAGTGGCTCACGCCGCGCCAGCCAGGGTTTGGCTCTTTTGCACCAAAAACAATAGCTTTGAGCGCTTATGGGAGTAACGCTGTAGGCCAATTTGGCTCTAAATCAGAAGCCTTTCCCAGCCCGCCCGTGCCGCCGCGCAAGCAGGACGGAGGGCACGGCCTGCGCGTCGGCCTGGCGGTGTTCCACACCAAGTTCGGCGAAGGCAAGGTGCTGGCCATGGAGGGCAGCGGCGACGACGCGCGCGCCCAGGTGCACTTCGGGCGCCACGGCAGCAAGTGGCTGGCCTTGTCGGTGGCCAAACTGACGGTCATCGATGCCTGAACCATCCACCCCGCAGGGATCCGCCCCCATGGGCGCGCTGCGCGTGGCCTGGCTGACCGCCGTGGCCATGCTGGCCTTTGCCGCCAATTCCGTGCTGGCGCGCCTGGCGCTGTCCACGGGCGGCATCGACGCGCTGGCCTACAGCGGCATCCGCCTGGCCAGCGGCGCGCTGGTGCTGGCGCTGATCCTGTGGCTGCGCGGTGCCGGCGCCGAGGTGCTGGAAGGCGGCACGCTGGCGCGGCTGCGCGGCGGCTCCTGGGCGGGGGCGTTCTCGCTCGGGCTGTACGCGGTCAGCTTTTCCATCGCCTACGGCCAGGTGGCCGCCGCGCCCGGCGCGCTGATCTTGTTCGCCAGTGTGCAGCTGAGCATGTGGGCCTGGGCGTTGTGGCGCGGCGAGCGGCCTGCTGCCCTGCAGTGGCTGGGCATGCTGCTGGCGCTGGCCGCGCTGGCCTACCTGATGGCGCCGGGGCTGGCGGCGCGGCCGCCCTGGCAGGGGGCGCTGCTGATGGCGCTGGCCGGCGCCGCCTGGGGCGCGTACTGCCTGGTGGGCCGCGGCTCGCTCGCGCCGCTGGCCGATACCGCCGGCAACTTCGTGCGCTGCGCGCTGCCCGGGGTGGCGATGCTGGCGCTGGGCGCGAGCAGGCTGCACCCGAGCGCGCAGGGGGTGGCGCTGGCGCTGGTGTCGGGCGCGGTGGCCTCGGGCCTGGGCTACATCGTCTGGTACGGCGTGCTGCCGCATCTGTCGCGCACGCACGCCGCGCTGGTGCAGCTGACCGTGCCGGTGCTGGCCGCCGCCGGCGGCGTGGCCTTCATCGGCGAGGCGCTGACGGCGCGCGTCGCGCTGGCCTCGCTGGGCGTCATCGGCGGCGTGGCGCTGGCGCTGTGGGCCGCGGGCCGGCGCGGGGGCGCCGCGGCCTGACTATGCGCCGTTTCCACCCCGCCGAACCGTTGGTCATGCTTGCCACCGTGGTGCAGTGGCTGGTGCTGGCCATGCTGGTGGGCGCGCTCGTCGGCACGGTGTGCAGCCTGTTCCTGGGCATGCTGTTCATGACCGAGGGGCGGCTGTACGGCGCGCCGCTGTGGCTGCTGGCGCTGCTGCTGCCGCTGGCCGGGCTGGCCAACGGGCTGCTGCAGCAGCATGGCGCGCGGCATGCGCCGGCGGATCTGAAGGACGAGCCCATCGTCGCGGTCAACGAGCAGCAGGGACGCATGCCGCTGGCGCAGCTGTGGATCAAGCCGCTGGCGGCGCTGGTCACGCTCGGCTGCGGCGGCTCGGCCGGCAAGGAGGGGCCGTGCTCGTACATCGGCGCGGGCATCGCCTCGGGCGTGGGCCGGGCGCTGCGGCTCAACCCCGAGCTGAGCAAGCGCCTGGTGGCCTGTGGCGTCAGCGCGGGTTTCGCCAGCGTGTTCGGCACGCCGATCGCCGGCGCGATCTACGGCGTCGAGATGCTGGCCATCGGCCGCATCCGGCACGATTTTTTGTTTCCGGGCATCGTCGCGGGGGTGACGGCCTACGTCGTCAGCCGCTTCTGGGGCGTGCCCTATCCGCAGCTGGCGATCAGCTTCGAAGCGGCGTTCACGCTGGTGCTGTTCCTCAAGACGGTGCTCGTGGGCGTGCTGTGCGGCCTGGCGGCGCTGTGCTTCGTGGAGCTGCACCGCTGGGTGCGCCAGGGCTTCGTCTGGCTGCAGCAGCGTTTCGGCCTGTGGCCGCCGCTGCGCCCGGCGCTGGGCGGCGCGCTGCTGGTGCTGCTCGTGGCCTGGGTGCCGACCGACTACCTGGGGCTGAGCCTGCCGTTGATGGACCGCGCGCTGCACGGCGAGGCCATGCCGCTGCTGGGCTTTTTCTGGAAGGCGCTGCTCGTGGCCGTGACGCTGGGCAGCGGCTTCTACGGCGGCATCGTCACGCCGCAGTTCGTCATTGGCGCCGTGGCCGGCGGCGCCTGCGCGCCGCTGCTGGGGCTGGCGCCGGCGCAGGGCGCGGCCGTGGGCATGGTGGCCGTGGTGGCGGCCGCGTCCAACACGCCAGTGGCGGCGCTGTTCATGGGCGTGGAGCTGTTCGGCGCGGGCTCGCTGTGGTACGTGGCCGGCGCCTGCATGGCGGCGTTCCTGGTGATCGGCCACCGCAGCGTCTATCCGTCCCAGCAGCTGGCCTACGCCAAGTCGGCATGGATCGTCGCGCACGCGGACTTGCCGGTGGGGCAGGAGAAGGTGCAGCTGTCCCGGGGGCTGCTGCGCTGGTGGAGCGACCGGCTGCGTCAGCTGCGGCGCTGGCACCAGGAGCGTGCCGGGCGCCGCTGAAGGCGCGCGCCGGCCTCGCTCGCGCGAGGTTCCCCTGGGCCTTTCAGTCCTGCAGGCGCATCTGCGTGGGCGTGCCGGTCAGGTAGCCCACGGCCGCGCCGGCCTTGTTTTTGTAGTTGGCCTTGATCAGCGGGTCGAGCGTGTCCTTGACCACGCCGTGGATGCCGCCCCAGTCGCCGGCGTGCTGGAAGTTGCTCATGATGTAGGTCCAGCCGTTGATCTCGTCCACCGCGTGCAGGCCGGTGGATTCACCGCCCGCCGGGATGGACATCAGGCGCGACAGTTGCTTCGTGTCCACGTTGTAGGCCCACAGGAAGTTGTTGACGTGCTGGCCGCTGTCCTCGCCGATGAACAGGGTGCGCAGCTTTTCCGAGAACTTGAGGTTGTCGGGGTTGGCGATCCTGTCGGGGTTGCCGGTGTTGCCCAGCGCGTCGGCGGCGATGTCCTCGCCGGCCAGCAGGGCGCGGGTGTCCACGGGCATCCAGTCGCTGGCGATGGCGCTGCCCGCGGTGTCCTTCTGGCCGCCCTTGAGGTTGAGCGCCATCACCACGCCGGCGAGCAGCTGCTTGGGCACCGAGATGCCGTTGCCCGGTACGTTGGCGGCGTTGCCCGCCACCATCGAGCTTTGCACGTTCTGCAGCGCCGAGTAGGCGATCTTGTCCTTGGCGTTGACGGTGGTGCCTTCCATCTTGGTGAAGCCCATGCTCGCCCCAGCGAAGGCTGCGTAGCGGTGGGTTTCCAGAAAGGCGGCGGCTTTCTCCATGCCCGGATTGATTTTGATCCACTCGGTCTTGCCGTTGGCGACGATTTGGGTGTAGCTGGCGTCAGCCGGATCCTGGGTCTGCACGTCCATGATGTCGGTGGGCCTGAGCGTGTTGGCCAGGTTCTCGATTTCGGCGCTGCTGGCCGAGCCGAGCTTGATCCAGGTGAGCGGCGCGGCGCTGCCCGAGGCCGGGTCGATGGAGAAGCCCGCGCCCACCTTGGCGGCGTACAGCGTGCCGGAGGACAGGTCTTTCTCCTTGTCGGCCACGAACACGAAGTAGCCGCTGTTGGTCGCGTCGTCGCCCATCAGCGTGGTGCGCTGGTCGGGCATGACCTGCACCAGCTCGTGCGAGATGCGGCCCATGCAGAAGTGCTTCTTGATGGTGGCCGTGCCGTCGGGGTTCACCGTTACCTCGGGCATGTGGCCGTAGTGGTAGGGGTTGGCGGCCGTCTCGCTGCCGTACAGGTTCTGGCTGTAGGCCTTGAACTGCGCGTTGCCGGCGGCGGTGAAGGCGTCGGGCTCGTACTCCTCGCTCGACAGGTGGGTGCCCCAGGGCGACAGGCTGGCGCCACAGGTGATCCACAGGCCGTGCACCTTGGAGGTATCGACGTTGTGGTACTTGACCAGGCTGAGCTTGCCGGTGGCCTGATCCTGGTCGAGCGTCAGCACGGCAATGGGCGAGGGCAGCTTGCCGTACATGTCGGTCGTGCCGTCCTGCGCCCAGGTGGTGTACTCGAACTGCACCACGGCGAACACCGGCTTGCCCTTGACGCCGTCCACCTTGGCATCTGGCACGGTCAGCAGCGAGGTGCCGTCCGGCGAGTCGGAGAAGTACTGGCGCTCGGCTCCCGCCACGCTCCTGTCGATGATGGGCTGGTTGTGGATGTCCACGTAGCCGCCGGCCAGCAGCGTGCCGCCCTTGCCGTCGGGCACCAAGTCGCCGGTGATGAAGAAGGGCTGGTAGGCCAGTGCGTAGGACTGCGTGGAGCCGTCGCTGAACTGGACTTCGAGCGCCGAGCCCACGGTCGTGGTGGCCATGGCCGCCGGGTTGGCCAGCGTGGGCGCGGCCATGGACTTGAACGAAGCGGACGCGAAGGCAGCGCCGCCGCTGCTGCTGCTGTTGCCGCCGCCGCAGGCCGTGGCCAATAGCGTGGCCGTGGCCGAGGTAGCGATGGGCAGCAGGGGGGCGCCCGCCAGCAGTTGCAGGGCCTTGCGGCGGGTGGGCATCGTCGTTGGGGTCATGGGGTCGTTCCGTGTGGTGGATGAAGCAGCGCCAGGCTTGTGCCATGCGCTGGTTCCCCATCCTAGGAACGCCGTGTGACAGCCCCATGAAACGGCGCACCCGGGGCCGCAGCCGGGTGCGCGCGGGGGCCCTACGGCAGTGCGGCTGCCTCCGCAGTGGGAGGCGGCTCGAAGCAGTCGCGGAAGGTGAACACCACCGACGTGAACAGCATGGCCGCCAGCGTCAGCGCGGTGGTGACCATGAGCGCGCCCGCCGTGGCCGAGCCCAGCCCGGCGACCGACAGCATGGCCAGCAGCAGGCTGACCAGCACGCCGGCTGCCACGAACACCCCGGCCCAGGCCAGCCCGTAGACGGTGAACGCGCCCAGGTTGCGCAGGCAGGCGACGAGGCTGAAGAACAGCGCCTTGATGGGCGGAACCTCGTGCCAGTGCACCAGCGCCGGCGCGTGCCAGAACAGCAGCGACAGCGGCAGGTAGAGCAGCAGCGCCAGCCACATGGCGGCCTGGAACGAGCTGGTCTGGGCGAGTTCGCGCGTCAGGGGCTCGTCGCCCAGGTAGACGCTGGCGAACTGCCCGCCGTCCACCAGCGCCGACAGACCCATCAGTGCCAGAAAGCCCAGCGCATAGAGCGCGCCCAGCACCAGCATGGCGCTGAGCCGCTCGCGCCCGGTACGAAACGCCACCAGCAGCAGCCGGGGCGTGGGCGTGCGTCCCGCGCTGGCTTCGGCGGCTGCCACCATCATGACCAGCGTGGCGCTGGGCAGCAGCGCCAGCGCCACCGCCGTGCCCACCAGCGGCAGGCTGGCGGCCAGCGACATGGCGGCCATGGAGATGAAGAACAGGGCCGTCAGGGCCATGGGCTGTTGCCAGAACACGCGCATGCCCTGGCGCACCCATTGCAGGCCGGTACGTGGCGCGACGATGTGCAGTTTCATGGATCGAGACGAGGAAAAGCCTTCCCGCATGCGGCTGCGGGCATGGGCCGACTGTACCCCAGGGGTGGCGCCTGCTACGCCTGCAGCGGGTGCGCCACGCGCTGGCGCAGCACACGCTCGAAGTGCGTGGGGTCGTGCGGGGTGAGCATGCTGGCGGCGCGCGGCAGGTAGAAGTCCCACAGGCGCGAGACCCAGAAGCGCAGTGCCCCGGCGCGCAGCATGGCAGGCAGCAGCTCGCGTTCGGCGGCGGTGAGCGCACGCTCGGCCTGGTACGCGGCCAGCATGGCGCGGGCGCGCTCGTCCGCGTGGGCGCCCGTGGGCAGATCGACGCACCAGTCGTTGAGTGCCACGGCCAAGTCGAACAGCCAGGTGTCGACGCCGGCGAAGTAGAAATCGAAGAAGCCCGTCAGCTCGGCGCCGTCGAACATCACGTTGTCGCGGAACAGGTCGGCGTGGATGGGGCCGCGCGGCAGCGCCGCGTACGCCGGCGATGCGGCCACGTGGTTCTGGTAGGCCAGCTCGGACAGCAGCAGCGCCGCCGCTTCGCCCGGCACGCGGGGCAGCACCACGGGCACGGTTTCGTTCCACCAGGGCAGGCCGCGCAGGTTGGGCTGGCTGCGCTCGTAGCTTTGCCCAGCCAGGTGCATGCGCGCCAGCATCGCGCCCACGGCGGTGCAGTGCGCGGCGTCGGGCGCCAGCTGGCTTTTGCCGCGCAGCTTGGTGGCCAGCGCCGCGGGCTTGCCGGCCACGCTGTGCAGGATGGCGCCGTGTTGGTCGGCCTGTGGGTCGGGCACCGGTATGCCGTGGTGCGCCAGATGGTGCATCAGGTGCAGGTAGAACGGCAGCTGCTCGGCCGTCAGGCGCTCGAACAGGGTGAGCACGTACTCACCCTGGTCGCTGGTCACGAAGTAGTTGGTGTTTTCGATGCCGCCTTCGATGCCGCGCAGTTCGAGCAGTTTGCCCAGTTGCAGGCGGCGCAGCAGCTCGCGCGCCTCTTTGGTGGAGACTTCGGTAAAGACGGCCATCAGTCAGCGGAGGGAGCGGGGTACGGGCGGAAAGGGAGGGGAGGGTGCATGCGCCGGGCAGGCCGTGCGTGCGTCTTAGAAGTTGCGCAGGTTCCAGACACGCGGCGCGCGCGTGGTGTCGGACTCGCCCAGGCTGCCCGGGCGGGCGCGGGCGCCGTCGTTGGGGCGCACTTCGTAGGCGGGCAGCGGTGTTGTGGTCTTGGGCTGCACGGTAATGCTCTGCGTCTGCCCGCCGACGCGCAGTTCGTTCACGCGGCTGCCGGCGTCTTCGACCACGATGCGCTCTATTTTCTGGTTGTGCCGATCCAGCGTTTGCTGGTCTTGATTTGATAGCTGTTCGCTCTTTGCTGTATTGGGTTTTGTGCCAATTTCATTGGTATTTTGTGCAAAGGCAGGGGCGCTGGCCAGGGCCAGCGCAAGCAGGGTGTAGAGGGCGCGCATGGGGCGATTGTAGGTGGCGCGGGCCGGTGCGGCCGGGGCAACCGGCCGCCGACCGAGCGCCGTGGGCGCGGCGGGTTGCGCCGCGCCGCTTACTGCGGCTGCGCGGCGGCGCCTTGGCGCGCCGCCTCGTCGTCCACCGCCTTCTGCACGGCGTGGTAGAACGCCTCGCGCGCGGCGGATTGGGGGTTGTCCTTGGCGCCGGCCTTGCGCCAGTCGGCGTTGGTGACGATGACGAGCTGGCGCTGCGGATCGATGAAGATGCCCTGGCCGAAGATGCCGCGTGCGGCAAAGGGGCCGTCGTCGTACGTCCACCACTGGTAGCCGTAGCCGCGCCCGTCCTGGCCGATGTCGGCCTGCTTGCGCGTGGCCGCGGGCAGCCAGCCGTCGGGCAGGATGGACTGGCCCTGTACCTTGGCGCCGCCCAGGATGAACAGGCCCATGCGCGCGTAGTCGCGCGGCGATGCCTGGATGCAGCAGCCGCTGATCTCGGTGCCGCTCTTGGACAGCAGCCAGGTGGCTTGCTGCTCCATGCCGGCGGGCTGCCAGATCTTTTCCTGCAGGTACGCGGCCAGCGGCTTCTTGATGGCGGCGGCCAGCAGCACGCCGACCAGGTTGGTCTCGCCGGTGCTGTAGTTCCAGCGCGTGCCGGCGGGCGCCGCGCGCGGCAGGCGGCGCATGTAGCTGACCAGCGCGTCCACGCCCGGTTCGGGTTTGTGGTTGTTGAAGCGCGCCACGTCCGAGCGCGGGTCGCCGTAGTCCTCGTTCCAGGCCACGCCCGAGGTCATGGTCAGCAGTTGGCGCACACTCACGTCGTCATAGGCCGAGCCCTTCATGTCGGGCAGGTAGGCGCTGACCTTGTCGTCCATGCTCTTGATGAGGCCGTCCTTGAGCGCCGCGCCCACCAGCGTGGAGGTGAACGACTTGGCCACGGAGAAGCTGGTCCAGCGGCCGCTGCCGTCAAAGCCCAGGCCGTAGCGCTCCAGGCGCAGCTTGCCGCCCTGCACGATGAGCAGCGCCGCGCTGTGCTGCTCTGCCATGAAGGTATCCACGTCCACGCCCAGCGCCAGCGGCTGGCCCATGGGCAGCGGGCTGGGCGTGGCGGCGGGTTGGGCGGTGTGCCACTTGGCCAGCAGCGGTATGCGGTCCATGGCGCGGAAGGCCGCATCGCGCTGGGCTTCGTTCCAGAACAGCAGGTCGCGGTTGGTGGGCAGGGTCTTGAGCAGGCCGCGCGTTTCCTTGTCCAGCGTGAGCCAGCCGGCCGTGCCGGCCAGCGCCGCAGCGACGAGCGCGCCCAGGGTGATCTTGGCAAAGGTTTTCAATGCAAACTCCGAAAACAGGAGCACGCAGTGTCCCAGCCCAAGGCGCTGGGACACTGCGTGCTTTCCCTGCACAATCGACGCATGAGTGACATCCCCACCTTGCTGCTGGTCGACGGATCCAGCTACCTGTACCGCGCCTTTCACGCCATGCCCGACCTGCGCGCCGTACCGGGCGATCCGGCGAGCAGCCCCACGGGCGCGATACGCGGCATGATCAACATGCTGCACGCGCTGAAGAAGGACGTGTCGGCGCAGTACGCCGCCTGCGTGTTCGACGCGAGCGGCCCGACCTTCCGCGACGCCATCTATCCCGAGTACAAGGCCAACCGCGCGCCCATGCCCGACGACTTGCGCGCGCAGATCGCGCCCATCCACGAGGTGGTGCGCCTGCTGGGCTGGCCGGTGCTGGCCATCACCGGCGTGGAGGCCGACGACGTCATCGGCACGCTGGCGCGCCGGGGCGCGGAGCTGGGCCTGCGCGTGGTCATCTCCAGTGGAGACAAGGATCTGAGCCAACTGGTCGACGAGCGCGTCATGGTCATCGATACCATGAGCGGCAAGCGCCGCGACGTGGCCGGTGTGACGGCCGAATTCGGCGTGCCGCCGGCGCTGATGGTGGACTACCAGACCCTGGTGGGCGACCCCGTGGACAACGTGCCGGGCGTACCCAAGGTCGGCCCCAAGACCGCCGCCAAGTGGCTGGGCGAATACGGCTCGCTGGACGCGCTGCTGGCGCGCGCCGGCGAGATCAAGGGTGTAGCCGGCGAAAACCTGCGCGCCGCGCGCGACTGGCTGCCCACTGGGCGCCTGCTCGTCACGATCAAGACCGATTGCGACCTGGCGCCGCATATCGCGGGCTATCCAGCTATTGATTCAATAGCTGTTGGCTCAGAAAGTACGGGCGAATTGGCCGATTTTTATCAAAAATACGGTTTCAAGAGCCTGGCGCGCGCACTGGGCGCCGCGGCGCCGGCCTCCGCTGCCGCCCCCGTTGCAGCAGCTGCTACCGCAGACCTGTTCTCAAACCCGGCCGAGCCTGCCCCCGCCGCATCCGGCACCGAGCCGCCGCTGGCCTACGAGACGGTGCTGGACTGGGCCGCGTTCGACGCGCTGCTGGCGCGCCTGCGCGCCGCGCCGCTGGTGGCGCTCGATACCGAAACGACTTCGCTCGACGAGCAGCAGGCGCGCATCGTCGGCATCAGCGTGAGCGTGGCGCCGCATACCGGCGCCTACATTCCGCTGGCCCACGACGGGCCGGACGCGCCGGTGCAGCTGCCCCTGGATCAGGTGCTGGAGCGCCTGCGCCCCTGGCTGGAAGACGCGGCCAGCCCCAAGCTGGGCCAGCACGTCAAATACGACCGCCACGTGTTCGCCAACCACGGCGTGCAGGTGCGCGGCTACGTGCACGACACCATGCTGCAGAGCTACGTGCTGGAGGTGCACAAGCCGCACGGCCTGGCCAGCCTGGCCGAGCGCCACACCGGGCGCGGCGGCACCAGCTACGAGGATCTGTGCGGCAAGGGCGCCAAGCAGATCCCGTTCTCGCAGGTGCCGCTGGACAAGGCGGCGCACTACGCCTGCGAGGACGCCGACCAGACCCTGCACGTGCACAGCGTGCTGTGGCCGCAGCTGCAGGCCGACGCGCGCCTGGCGGCGGTGTACGCGCTGGAGATCGCCAGCAGCGAGGCGCTGTTTCGCATCGAGCGCAACGGCGTGCTCATCGACAGCGCGCTGCTGGCGCGGCAAAGCCACGAACTGGGCCAGCGCATCGTGCAGCTGGAGCAGGAGGCCTACGCGCTGGCTGGCCAGCCGTTCAACCTGGGGTCTCCGAAGCAGCTGGGCGAAATCTTCTTCGACAAGCTGGGCATGCCGGTGGTCAAGAAGACCGCCACCGGCGCGCGCAGCACCGACGAGGAGGTGCTGGAGAAGCTGGCCGCGGACTACCCGCTGCCCGCGCGCCTGCTGGAGCACCGCGGCCTGTCCAAGCTCAAGAGCACCTACACCGACAAGCTCGCCACCCTGGCCGACGCCAGCAGCGGGCGCGTGCACACGCACTACGCCCAGGCCGTGGCCGTGACGGGGCGGCTGTCGAGCAACGATCCCAACCTGCAGAACATTCCGGTGCGCACGGCCGAGGGCCGGCGCATCCGCGAGGCCTTTGTCGCGCCGCCCGGGCGGGCCATCGCCAGCTGCGACTACAGCCAGATCGAGCTGCGCATCATGGCGCACCTGAGCGGCGACGCGGCGCTGCTGGCGGCCTTCAGCGAGGGGCTGGACGTGCACCGCGCCACCGCCGCCGAAGTCTTCGGCGTGGCGCTCGACCAGGTCACGAGCGAGCAGCGGCGCTATGCCAAGACCATCAACTTCGGCCTGATCTACGGCATGGGCAGCTTCGGCCTGGCCAAGAGCCTGGGCATAGACAACCAGGCGGCCAAGAACTACATCGAGCGCTACTTCGAGCGCTACCCCGGCGTCAAGCGCTACATGGACGAGACGCGCCAGCTCGCCAAGGCGCAGGGCTATGTCGAGACCGTGCTGGGCCGGCGCCTGTACCTGCCCGAGATCAACTCGCCCAACGGCCCCCGGCGCGCCGGCGCCGAGCGCGCCGCCATCAACGCGCCCATGCAGGGCACGGCCGCCGACCTGATCAAGCTGGCCATGGTGGCGGTGCAGCAGCGCCTGGACGCGGACCGGCCGGACATTCTGATGATCATGCAGGTGCACGACGAGCTGGTGTTCGAGCTGCCCGCGGGCGATGCCGACTGGCTGCGCGCCGAGGTGCCCGCCATCATGGCCGGCGTGGCCAGCCTCAGGGTGCCGCTGCTGGCCGAGGTGGGCATCGGCGCCAATTGGGAGGAGGCGCATTGAGAGACCGGCGCCCGGCGCGCGTGCCGGTTCGCGGCTACCATCCGCGGCATGGCCCCGAGGGCTTTTTTCCTGTCTGCCGAACCACTGCCCATGTCCAGCCTGCCGTCCTCCGCCACTCCCGCCGCGCCGCGCCTGACTCCAGCCGTGCGCATGGGCCTGTCGATTTCGTTTGCCACCGGGCTGTACGGCATCTCCTTCGGCGCGCTGGCCGTGGCCGCCGGCCTGACGGTGGGGCAGGCCATGGCGCTGAGCCTGCTGATGTTCACCGGCGGCTCGCAGTTCGCCTTCATCGGCGTGCTGGCCGGGGGCGGATCGGGTGCGGCGGCGCTGGGCGCGGCCGCGCTGCTGGGCGTGCGCAACGCCGTCTACGGCATGCAGATGAAGGCCCTGCTGGGGCTGGGCGGCTGGCGTGGCTGGCTGGGCGCGCAGCTGACGATCGACGAGTCCACCGCCACCGCCGCCGCGCAGCAGCAGCCCGACGAGCAGCAGCGGGGCTTCTGGGTGGCCGGCGTGGGCGTGTTCGTGCTGTGGAATCTGTTCACCCTGGTGGGGGCGCTGCTGGGCGACGCGCTGGGCGACCCGCGCCGCTACGGGCTGGACGGTGCCGCCGTGGCGGCCTTTCTCGGCCTGCTGTGGCCGCGCCTGCGCCAGCGCGAGCCGGTGGCGCTGGCGGTGCTGTGCGGCGCGCTGGTGGCGCTGGCCATTCCCCTGCTGGCGCCGGGCCTGCCGATTGTGCTGGCGGCGGCGCTGGGCGCGGCCTGGGGCTGGTGGCGCGCCGGTGCGGTGCTGCGCCAGCGCCGCGCCGCCGGGGGCGCGGCATGAGCGTAGCGCCGGGCCGCCTCGCAAGCCAAGCTCGCTCCCGCTTGGCGGGACAGGCCGCAGGCCGAAGGGTGCACCAGTGAGCGCGCTGCAGCTCGATACCTGGGGCTGGATCGTGCTGGCCTGCGCCTGCGCCTACATCACCAAGCTGGCCGGCTACAGCGTGCCGGCGCGCTGGCTGCAAGGCCCGCGCATGACGCAGGTGGCCGCCAGCATGACGGTGGCGCTGCTGGCCGCGCTGGTGGTGATGAACACCTTCGCCAGCGGCCAGGCGCTGGCGCTGGACGCGCGCCTCGCGGCGCTGCTGGCGGCGGCGCTGGCGCTGTGGCTGCGCGCGCCGTTCCTGCTCGTGGTGGTGTTGGGTGCGGCAGCATCCGCACTGGCGCGATGGTGGGGCGCGTCCGGGATAATGCTGCCCCTTTGACAGGAAACATGCCCGTTGCGGGCGCAGGCAATCATGGTATTGATGGCGATCATCGCGGCCACGCTGGCTGCAGGTATTGGAAGCGTCTGGCTGGCTGCGGCCTTGCTGGGCCTGGGGCTGGGCGGGCGCTGGCGCGTGGGGCCGCAGCATTTGCTGAGCCTGGCCGCCGGCGCGCTGCTGGCCACGGCTTTCATGCACCTGCTGCCCGAGGCGTTCGAGAGCGGCGTCGAGCCGCACGACCTGTTTGCCACGCTGCTGCTGGGGCTGGTGTTCTTCTTCGTGCTGGAGAAGGCCGAGCTGTGGCACCACGGCCACGAGAACGCGCAGGGCCACGACCATGGCCACCACGCGCACGGCCATGCCCACGGGCACGACGGCCATCGCCACCGCCATGGCCGGGGCGGCTGGACGCTGCTGACCGGCGACAGCGTGCACTGCTTTGGCGACGGCGTGCTGATCGCGTCGGCCTTCGTCGCGGATCTGCGCCTGGGCGCGGTGGCGGCGCTGTCGGTGCTGGCGCACGAGGTGCCGCACCACATCGGCGACCTGGTGGCGCTGCGCCACAGCGGCGGGGCGCGCGGCGCGGCGCTGCTCAAGGTGTCGCTGGCCGGCGCAACGACGGCGCTGGGCGGCGTGGCCGGGTATTTTCTGCTGGGGCAGTGGGGCGCGGCGCTGCCGTTCTTCCTGGTCGTGGCCGCCAGCAGCTTTGTCTATGTGGCGCTGGCCGACTTGATTCCGCAGCTGCAAAAACGCCTGTCGCTGGCACAGTCAGCGGTGCAGATCGCCTGGCTGGTGCTGGGCATTGCCGCCGTGGTGCTGGTCAGCCATGCGGCGCACGGCTACGCGGATGAGCATGGCGCTGGGCATGACCATGGTGCTGCGCATACGCATGTGCACCCGCACGACGCCGCCGATGGACACGGGCTTTGACTTGCCTGATATTTTTTTGGATGAAATTGGCCTATAAGCGTTATTGGTAAAACGCTATTAGCTATCAAAAAAGTAGATCAACGCGCGATTACCTCGCGCACGGCGGCCATCTGGCGGCGCGACACCGCCACCGGTTCGGCCAGGCCGTGCAGGCGCACGGCCCAGCAGTCGCCTTCCTCGGGGTCGCAATGCTTTTCCAGCGCACGGACGGCGTGGCGCGCCACCAGGGCGTTGCGGTGCACGCGCAGAAAGTAGGCGGGGTGGCGCGCCTCGAAGTCCTGCAGCGCGCCGTCGAGCACGTAGGTGCGCTGCGCCGTGCGCACGGTCAGGTATTTCAGCTCGGCCTTCAGGTACAGCACCTCGGCCAGCGGCAGGCGCTCGGCACGGCCCCGGTCCTGGATCAGCAGCACCTCGCACCCGGCGTCGGGCGCGGGCGCCGGGGCGGCGGGGGGCGCCGCGCCGCGTCCGCGCTGCGCCTTGAGCAGCGCCTGCTGCAGGCGCTCCAGGCGCACGGGCTTGGTCAGGTAGTCCACGGCATCCAGCTCGAAGGCGCTGAGCGCGTGCTGGGCGTGCGCGGTGACGAACACGATGGCCGGCGCGTCGGCCCGCCGCCCCAGCGCCTGCGCCAGCGCCAGGCCGTCCAGGCCGGGCATGTGGATGTCCAGCAGCAGCAGATCCACCGGCTGGCTGCGCTGCTGCAGCAGCGCCAGCGCCTGCGCGCCGTGCGCGGCCTCGCTGACCTCCAGCCGCGCCTGGCACTGCGCCAGCAGTGTGCGCAGGCGTTTGCGCGCGAGGGCTTCGTCGTCCACGATGAGGATGTGCATGGCGGCTGTCATGGGGCGGGAATGGAGATGCGCACCCGGTAGATGCCCTGGTGCAGGCCGGCGCTGAAGTCGCAGTCCACGTCGTGCAGCAGGCGCAGGCGTTCGCGCACGTTGGCCAGGGCAATGCCGTGGCCGCGCGGCAGGCCGGGCGCGCTGGCATCGGGCGCCGGCACGGTGTTGGTAATGGTCAGCACCACGCGGCTGGCGCGCAGTTCGGTGCGCACGCGCAGCCTGGCCTGCTGCTGTACGGCCGGCTCCACGCCGTGCTTGACGGCGTTTTCCACCAGCGGCTGCAGCAGCAGCGGCGGCACGCGGGCGCCGTCGGTGCGCGCGTCCAGGCGCCACTGCACGCGCATGCGCTCGCCAAAGCGCGCCTGCTCGATGTCCAGGTAGTGGCGCGCCAGTTCCACCTCGGCGGCCAGCGTGGTGGCTTCGCCCTGCTCGACCAGGGCGCTGCGGAACAGCTCGCTCAAGTCCTCCAGCAGCGCCTCGGCGCGCGCCGGTTCGTCGCGCACCAGGGCAATGGCGCTGTTGAGGCTGTTGAACAGGAAGTGCGGGCGTATGCGCGACTGCAGCTCGGTCAGGCGCGCTGCCGTGGCGGCTGGGGTGCGCGCCTGGGCACGCAGCACCAGTGCCGCCACCAGCAGCGCCGCCAGCAGCGCGCCGGTGGCGGCGCTGGCCAGCCAAGGCTGGCTGCCCGCGCCTTGCAGGCCCAGACCCAGCAGCACGCAAGTCAGCAGCCCGCAGGCGGCGCCCAGCAGTACGCCGGCAGCGTATTGCAAGGGCGCGCGCAGCCGCGCCAGCAGGCGCTTCATGCTGCACGCCGCCAGCAGCCAGGCGAGCGTGGCGGGCAGGGCGCCGCCGGTCAGCAGCGCCAGGCGCGCCAGCCAGTCGAGCGCACCCTGCGCCGCGAACATGGCCCCCACGGCCAGCACCAGTTCCACGCACAGCACGGCGCGCAGCACCACGCCGACGTGGCAGGCGTCGAACACCAGGGCGCGGCCCAGCGGGGCGGCCTGGCTGCGGGTCGATAAAATTTGCGGTTTTTGCATTGCAAGCAGCGTGGCGTTCGGGCAACCGGGTGCCTTCACCAGCCGATTATTGCCGCCATGTCCACTCCAGAACCCACCCAACCCTCCCGCGACCAGCTCGCCACCAAGGCACAGGCCTGGTCGGCGTTGTTTTCCGAGCCGATGAGCGACCTGGTCAAGCGCTATACCTCCAGCGTGTTCTTCGACAAGCGCCTGTGGCAGGCCGACATCGCCGGCAGCCTGGCGCACGCCGAGATGCTGGCGGCGCAGGGCATCATCGGCGCCGACGACCACGCCGCCATCGTGCGCGGCATGGCCCAGATCACGCAGGAGATCGAGCGCGGCGAGTTCGACTGGAAGCTCGACCTGGAGGACGTGCACCTGAACATCGAGGCGCGCCTGACGCAGCTCGTGGGCGACGCCGGCAAGCGCCTGCACACCGGCCGCAGCCGCAACGACCAGGTGGCCACCGACGTGCGCCTGTGGCTGCGCGGCGAGATCGACCTGATCGGCGGCTTGTTGACCGAGCTGCAGCAGGCGCTGGTGGAAGTGGCCGAGCACAACGTGGAAGTCATCCTGCCCGGCTTCACCCACCTGCAGGTGGCCCAGCCGGTGAGCTTTGCCCACCACCTGCTGGCCTATGTGGAAATGTTCGCCCGCGACGCCCAGCGCATGCAGGACGTGCGCCGCCGCACCAACGTGCTGCCGCTGGGCAGCGCCGCGCTGGCCGGCACCACCTACCCGCTGGACCGCGAGCGCGTGGCGAAAACGCTGGGCATGGACGGCGTGTGCCAGAACAGCCTGGACGCGGTCAGCGACCGTGACTTCGCCATCGAGTTCACGGCCGCCGCCAGCCTGTGCATGGTGCACGTGAGCCGCCTGTCGGAAGAGCTGATCATCTGGATGAGCCAGAACTTCGGCTTCATCAAGATCGCCGACCGCTTCACCACGGGGTCGAGCATCATGCCGCAGAAGAAGAACCCCGACGTGCCCGAACTGGCGCGCGGCAAGACCGGCCGCGTGGTCGGCCACCTGATGGGCCTGATCACGCTGATGAAGGGCCAGCCCCTGGCCTACAACAAGGACAACCAGGAGGACAAGGAGCCGCTGTTCGACACCGTCGACACGCTCAAGGACACGCTGCGCATCTTTGCCGAGATGGTCGGCGGCCAGGTGAACCCGGCCACCGGCGCGAAGGAGGGCGGCATCACCGTCAACGCGCAGGCCATGGAGGCCGCCGCGCAAAAGGGCTACGCCACCGCCACCGACCTGGCCGACTACCTGGTGAAGAAGGGCCTGCCCTTCCGCGACGCGCACGAGACCGTGGCCCACGCCGTGAAGGCCGCGCAGGCGCACGGCTGCGACCTGTCGGAGCTGCCGCTGGCGGTGCTGCAGGGCTTTCACGCCAGCATCGGGGGCGACGTGTTCGCCGCGCTCAGCCTGCGCGGCAGCCTGGACGCGCGCAGCACCCTGGGCGGCACGGCGCCGGCGCAAGTGCGCGCGCAGATCGCGCGCCACCGCGCGCGACTGGCGGCGTAGTTAGCCGTCAAAGAGGAAATATGGATCGCAGAAGCCTTTTGGAGGCCCGAGAAATTTGGTATCAGGCCTTCTTCTCCGGTAATACACAGATCATGGAAGACATCGAGGCAGAATCCTTTCTTGTCATCAATGAGCACGGCACCCAGACCAAAAAAGAGCAGCTTGGTGCAATTGCCCTGGCTCTCAGTGCTGGGCAATGGTTCCCATCCGGTGCAAGCAAGCAAGATTCCTCCATAAATATTCAGCAGCACGGAGGCTTTTGTGTTGTCTCAGGCAAGGGGCGCACACTCATCGGCGGCAGTATCAAGAAAGCGCCCGTTTTTTTCAGTGAGGTATGGGGCCATGCCGCAGGCTCATGGCAGGTTTTTCACCTGCACTACACGCCGGCTCAAAACGGTTAACAAGTCGTCCAAGCTGGCGCCCAACGGCGCGCCCTAACCCTATCGCCCGGTCACCTTCACAGGCAGGCGCCCTCGCCCGTGGGCCGGGCGTCCAGCCAGGCGTGCAGGCCGTCTATGGGCAGCGGGCGGCTGAACAGGTAGCCCTGGTAGGTATAGCAGCCCAGCCGCGCCAGGCAGTTGCACTGCGCGGCGCTTTCCACCCCTTCGGCGATCACCTCCAGCCCCAGGCTGGCGCCCAGCGCCACCACCATGGTGGCGATGCTGGCGTCGTTCACGTCGCTGAGCACGCCTTGCACGAAGCTGCGGTCGATCTTGAGCTGGTCGAGCGGCAGGCGCTTGAGGTAGGACAGCGACGAGTAGCCCGTGCCGAAGTCGTCCAGCGAGAAGCACACGCCGCGCGCCTTGAGCGCGCTCATCTTGGCGATCACGTCCTCCACGTTGTTGATCAGCAGGCTCTCGGTCAGCTCCAGCTTGAGCAGCTGGGGCGTGGCGTCGGTGCGCTCCAGCACGTCGAGCACCTGCGCCACGAAGTCCGGGTGGTGGAACTGGCGCGCGCTCACGTTCACCGCCATGGTCAGGTGCCGGTAGGCGGGCAGTTCGGCCCAGGTGGCCAGCTGCCGGCAGGCAGCCTCCAGCACCCACTGGCCCAGCGGCAGGATCAGGCCGGTGTCCTCGGCCAGGGGGATGAACTCGGACGGCGCCACCATGGCGTCGCCGCGCCGCCAGCGCACCAGCGCCTCGACGCCGACGACCGTGCCCTGCTGGTTCACCTGCGGCTGGTAGTGCAGCTCCAGCCCCTGGCCGGCCAGCGTGGCGCGCAGATCGTGCTCCAGCGCCACACGCTCGGCCAGCGCCGACTGCATCTGCGGGTCGAAGAAGCACAGCGTGTTGCGCCCGGCCGCCTTGGCGCGGTACATGGCCATGTCGGCCTGCCTGAGCACGTCGTCCACCGACGCCTGCGCCTGGCCGAACAGCGCCACGCCGATGCTGGCGCTGTGGTGGTGGGTGTTGCGCTGCAGCTCGTAGGGTGCGTCCAGCGCCTGCAGGATGCGCGTGCCTATGACCTCGGCCTGCCGCGTGGCCAGCAGCGCGTCGGCGCTCAGCCCTTCGAGCATGACGACGAACTCGTCGCCGCCCAGGCGCGCCACGGTGTCGCCTTCGCTCACGCATGCTTGCAGGCGCTGGGCGACCTGCTGCAGCAGCAGGTCGCCTACGTAGTGGCCGCGCGTATCGTTCAGGCCCTTGAAGTCGTCCACGTCGATGAAGAACAGCGCGCCGCGGTGCTGGCTGCGGTGGCTTACCACCAGGGCGTGTTTCAGCCGGTCGAGCAGCAGGCGCCGGTTGGGCAGCTCGGTCAGCGGGTCGGTGAAGGCGAGCTGCTGGATGCGTTCCTCGTTCTCTTTTTGCTGCGTGATGTCGGAGAACGTGGCCACGTAGTGCGTGAGCTGGCCCTGCGGGTCGTAGACCGCCACGATGGACAGCCACTGCGGGTAAATTTCGCCCGACTTGCGCCGGTTCCAGACCTCGCCCTGCCAGCGGCCATGGCGCAGCAGCTTGTCCCACATCTCGGTGTAGAACTGGGGGCCGTGGCGCCCGGACTGGAGCATGCGCGGCGTCTGGCCGATGGCTTCGCGGCTTTCGTAGCCGGTGATGGCGGTGAACGCGCGGTTCACGGCGACGATGGTGCCGTCGGTGCGTGCCACGGTCATGCCCTCGGCGCTGTTGTTGAAGAAGGTAGCGGCCTGGCGCAGCTCGTCTTCCATGCGCTTGCGCTCGGTGATGTCGAGCATGAAGCCCACCAGGCCGGCCACGCTGGCGTCCGGGTTGTGGAAGGTGGCCTTGTGGAATACCACGTCGCGCAACTCGCCGCTGGCGTTGCGTGCCTGGCTTTCGTAGATTTGGCGCCCGGGGTGGTCCAGCAGCTGCTGGTCGGCTGCGGTGTAGCGCTGCGCCAGCGCCACAGGGGCTAGATCCTGCGGCATCTTGCCCAGGATGTCGGGCGCGCGCTTGCCGATGAAGTCGGCGAACGCCTGGTTGCAGCCCAGGTAGCGCCCCTGCGCGTCCTTGTAGAACAGCGGGCCGGGGATCGATTCGATGAGCTGCTGCAGCAGGCTGAGCTGGCGCGTCAGGTCGTCCGAGCGCTGCTGCAGCTGCGCCACCAGCTCCTCGGCCTGCGCGTGCGCGGCGCGCAGCGCGGCGTCGGCCTGGTGGCGCGCGGTCACGTCGGTGTAGGTGGACACCGTGCTGCCGTCGGGCAGCGGCCGGTCGCTGATGGCCAGCACCGTGCCGCCGGGGCTGGTGTATTCGAAGTCGGTGCGCTTGCCCGCGCGCAGGCGCTGCAGGCGCTGCGCTATCAGGGGCTGCAGCGCGGCGCGCTCCTGGCCCACGTAGTCGGTGTAGTGCGCCAGCAGCTCGCCCATGGGCCGGCCCAGGCAGGAGGCGTCGGCCGGCCAGCCGATCAGCTCCAGAAAGCGCTGGTTCCATACCACCAGGCGCTGGTCGCGGTCGAACAGCGTCAGGCCCTGGTCGATGTGGTTGATGGTCTGGTAGAGCCGCTCCAGGCTGAACTCCACCGCCCGGCTGGCGTGCTGCAGCAGCTCCGTCAGGTTGGCCGCGGGGGCGCTGGCGGTGCCTGTCTTGGCCGGGCTGGGCGGGTAGCCCAGGCGGATCTGCAGCAGCGCCGTGACGCAAAAGCGCACGATGCGCGCCAGCGGCAGCACCACCGGCAGCGGCCCGGCGATGGCCAGACAGATCAGGCGCTGGCTGCCCAGCTCGATGCCCATGTTGACGCCCTCGCGCACCGTCGTCGATTGCGCGGCTTCTTGCGCGGTGACATGGTATTCGTCCATCTCCCCTTGCATGATGCGCAGCGCGATGGCGTGCGGTTTGCCGATGCGCGCGCGCTCGCTGGACGCGACGATGTGCCCGCTGGTGTCCATGAAGCTGCACACCAGCGACAGTTCAGCGTGCAGCAAGTCGCACAGATCCTGGCCGAACCGTAGATTGAATTGCATGGCTCGTGGGTGGGGTGGAGGTGGGCTTGTTCCGAGTATGCGGCACAAATGCCGCCGCTTGCACGCTGCGATGGTCACATCCGATACTGTCGGGCCCAGTGCGGTGCCTGTATGCACAAAGGTTTGGATTATCCAAAACAATAGCTGGCTACGCTGTTTTCATGGGGTATTCAACGATGAAAATATTTAAATATCCCATAAAAAAAGCGTAAATAGCTATATAAATAGAAGCACTCCTTCGTTTTCTCTCTTTTCTTTCCAGTCCACCTCCCAGGAGACCTCCATGTCCTTGTCACGCCGCCAATTGCTTGCCAGCGCCATTGCCGCAGCCGGCCTGCCCGCGCTGCCCGCCCATGCCGATACGGGAAAATCCCTGCGCGTGCTGGTGGGCTTTCCGCCCGGCGGCGGCACCGACACCATCGCCCGGCTGCTGGCCGAGCCGCTCAAGGAACTGCTGGGCACAGCCGTGGTGGTCGAGAACCGCCCCGGCGCCGGCGGGCAGATCGCCGCGCAGCAGCTCAAGGGCGCGCCGGCGGACGGCAGCACCGTGTTCCTCACGCACGACCACACCATCTCCATCCTGCCGCAGGTGCTCAAGAACCCCGGGTTCGAGCCCGAGCGCGACTTCGTCCCCGTGGGCGGCTTCGCCAGCTTTGTCAACTGCCTGGCGGTCTCGCCCGGCACGCCGGCCCAGGACTTCGCCGGCTACGTCGATTGGGTGCGCAAGGCCCAGGGCGGCAAGAGCGCCGTGGGCATCCCCGCGCCGGCGTCCACGCCCGAATTCCTGGTCAAGGTGCTGGCGCAGCGCTACCAGCTCGACCTGGTGGCCGCGCCGTACAAAGGCAGCGCGCCGATGATGGGCGACATGCTGGGCAACCAGATCCCGGCGGGCATAGGCTCGGTGCAGGACTTCATGGAAACCCACCGAGCCGGCAAGCTGCGCGTGCTGGCCGTGTTGGGCGGCAAGCGCCAGGCGGCGCTGCCCGACGTGCCCACCTTCGCCGAACTGGGCGTGGCTGGCTTCGAGGACATGCCCTACTACGGCTTCTACGCCCCGGCCGGCACGCCCGCTGCGTTCGGCGAGCGCTTTGCGGCCGCGCTCGCCAAGGTGGTGGCGCAGCCCGCGGTGCACCAGCGCCTGATCGACATGGGCCTGACCGTGGATCCGATGACTCCCGCGCAGCTGCACGCGCGCGAGCGCGCCTACACGGCAGTGTGGGCCCGCGTGATCCGCGACAGCGGGTTCCAGCCGCAGTAAGGCAGCGCCGGATCAGTCTCCGCCACCGGGCCGCTGGCGCAGCACTTGCGCGCCGGTTACAACTGCATACCTATACAAGAAACCGTAAGCGCACCCGGCTGCGCTACGCTTGCCTCTCTCAGCCGCACGGGCCGCGCTGGCGCATTGCCGGCGATCGCGTGCTGCGGCTTCTTCGCCAGGTGACAAGCATGACAACACACAACCGCATCCGAGGGGTGCTGCTGGCCCTTTTCTTTCTTGTCTGCGCCGGCGCGGCGCAGGCCCTGACGGTGACGCGGCTGACGCCCCAGGGCGAGGTGGCGCGCGTGCGCCAGGTGGTCGCCAAGTTCGACGCGCCCGCCGTGCGCTTTGGCGACCCCAAGGCGCCCGAGCCGTTCACCGTCTCGTGCAGCGACGCCAGCGCCAGCCGGGGCCAGGGACGCTGGACGAACGAGCGCGAATGGGTCTACGACTTCGCGCAGGATCTGCCGCCGGGCGTGCGCTGCAGCGTCAGCGCCAAGGCCGATTTCAAGGCCGCCAGCGGCGCCGCGCTGACCGGAACGGCCAGCTACCAGTTCAACACCGGCGGGCCCTTCGTGCAGCGCATCTGGCCTGGCACCTACCAGCGGATCGACGAGGAGCAGTTCTTCGTGCTCGGCTTCAACGGCGCGGCCACCAGCGACAGCGTGGCGCAGCATGTGTGGTGCGAGCCCGAGGATCTGGGCGAGCGCGTGCCGGTGCGCCTGATCGAAGGCAAGCAGCGTGCCGACCTGCTGGCCGCCGTGCACCTGGATCGGGCCGCGCAGAAAGAGCCGCTGCGCTACGCCACGCTGACCTGCGCGCGCCGCCTGAGCGCCGGCAGCCGCATGCAGCTGGCAGTGGACAAAGGCGTGGCCACGCCCAGCGGCATGGCCAATCAGGAATCCAAACGCTTTGCCTTCACGGTGCGCGAGCCGTTCACCGCCGAGTTCACCTGCGAGCGCGAGAACGCCCAGTCCGCCTGCCTGCCGATCCGGCCCATGGCGGTCGCCTTCAGCGCCCCGGTCACGCGCCAGCAGGCGCTGGCGCTGCGCCTCAAGGGCGGTGGCCAGACGCTGGCGCCGCAGGCGCCGGGCGACGACGATGGCGCCGACGACAGTACGCCCGACGCGCAGAGCGTGGTGCACTCGGTGCGGTTCGCAGCGCCGTTCGCGGTGGATACCAAGTTCGTGCTGGAGTTGCCCAAGAACTTCAAGGACGCGTCGGGCCGGCCGCTGGCCAACGCCGGCAGCTTTCCGCTGCAGGTGGCCACCGGCGCCATGCCGCCGCTGGCCAAGTTCGCCGCCGCGCCGTTCGGCGTGATCGAACGTTTTGCCGAGGGCCCGGACGGCCCGGCGCTGCTGCCCGTGACGCTGCGCCGCGTGGAGGCCGGCCTGGCCGTGCAAGGCCTGCAGGTGGCGCAGCAGCAGCCGGGCAGCGTGAGCACGCTGCGTCCGCAGGAAGATGCCGACATCATCGCCTGGCAGCGCCGCCTGCAGCGCTACGACGAGGGCTACGTGAGCCGCGACAAGGCCGCGCGCGACGTGCGCGGGCCGCTGCCGCCCGTGCTCGAGGATGGCGATACGCACTCGGTGCAGACGCGCATGGTGTCGCTGCTGACCGGGCAGGGCGGCGCGCAGCAGCTGGTTCTGCCCAAGGCCGACGCCAAGGATCCGCGCCCCTTCGAGGTCGTGGGCATACCGCTCAAGCCGGGGTTTTCCGTGGTCGAGATCGCCTCGCCGCTGCTGGGCCAGTCGCTGCTGGATGCACGCTACGGCAAATCGCGCACCATGTATGTGCGCACCAGCGCGCTGGTCACCAACCTGGGCGTGCACTTCAAGCTCGGGCGCGAGGGCTCGCTCGCCTGGGTCACCACGCTCGACAAGGGCCAGCCCGTGGCCGGTGCGCGCGTGCGTGTGTCCGACTGCCAGGGCAAAGAGATGGCCAGCGCGCAGACCGGCGGCGACGGCGTGGCCCGGTTCAGCGCCGAGCAAATATCCAGCGAGCCGCCCGAATGCACCGGCGACGACGGCTGGCGCAGCGCCTACTTCGTGAGCGCGCGCAGCGGCGACGACATGGCCTTCGTCTGGAGCGACTGGCAGCGCGGCATCGAGCCCTGGCGCTTCAACCTGCCCACCAGCAGCCAGGTGCAGCGCGATACGGTGGCGCACACCGTGTTCGACCGCACGCTGCTGCGCGCCGGCGAGACCGTGAGCATGAAGCACCTGCTGCGCACCCTGACAGGCGACGGCTTTGGCCTGCCCGGGAACCGGCCGCAGACCCTGGTCATCACCCACGTGGGCAGCGGCCAGCAGTTCACGCAGCCGCTCAAGTGGCGCCAGACCGCCACCGGCGGGCTGAGCGCCGAGAGCGAATTCCACATTCCCCAGGCTGCCAAACTCGGCGTGTACGAGGTGCAGCTGAGCAGCGGCGAGGACGGCGACAGCAGCCGCGACGGCTGGGACGGGGGCACCCCGGTCACCGGGCAGTTTCGCGTGGAGGAGTTCCGCCTGCCGGTGCTCGAAGGACGCATCGCGCCGCAGCAGCAAGGGCCGCTGGTGCGCGCGCACAGCGTGCCGGCGGCGGTGCAGGTCAACTACGTGGCCGGCGGCCCGGCGGGGCAGCTGCCGGTGCGCGTGTCGGCCATGGTGCGCGCCAAGAGCGTGGGCTTTGCCGACTACGACGCGTTCAGCTTCAGCCCGCCGCGCCAGCGCGATGCGGCATCCGGCGATGAGTCCGAGCCCGAGTCCGAGTCCGGCGACAGCCAGCGCGTGATTGCCGACCGCCTGCCGCTGACGCTGGACAAAAGCGGCGCAGCCAGCGTCACCATCGACCACGTGCCCACGGACGGACGCGCGCAGGAGCTGCTGCTCGAAGCCAGCTACCCCGATCCCAGCGGCGAGGTGCAGACGCTGCGCAGCACGCATACGCTGTGGCCGGCGGCGGTGATCGCCGGCGTCAAGTCCGAGGGCTGGGCCGCCAGCGGCGAGCGTGTGCGCTGGCAGGCGCTGGCGCTGGGATTGGACGGCAAGCCCCAGGCCGGCGTACCGCTGGCGGTGCAGGCGATTGCGCACATCACCACCAGCACGCGTAAGCGCATGGTGGGGGGCTTCTACAGCTACGACAACAAGCGCGAGAGCAAGGACTTGGGCACCGTCTGCACCGGCAAGAGCGACAGCCGCGGCCTGCTGCTGTGCGAGACCAAGGTCGGGCAAAGCGGCGAAATCGAACTGGTGGTGACGGCGCGCGACAAGGACGGCAACGAGGCCAAGGCCGCCACCTCGGTGTGGGTCATGGGCGGCGGCGAGCTGTGGTTCGGCGGCCAGGACAACGACCGCATCGACCTGCTGCCCGAAAAGAAAAGCTACCAGCCCGGCGAGACCGCGCGCTTTCAGGTGCGCATGCCGTTTCGCCACGCCACGGCGCTGCTGACCGTGGAGCGCGAGGGCATTTTGCAGACGCGCGTGGTGCAGCTGAGCGGGCAGGACCCGACGGTGGAGGTCAAGATCGACCCCGCCTGGTCGCCCAACGTCTACGTGAGCGTGCTGGCGCTGCGCGGGCGCCTGCGCGAGGTGCCGTGGTACAGCTTCTTCACCTGGGGCTTCAAGGCGCCGCGCGAGTGGTGGACGGCCTTCTGGTACGAGGGCAAGGAATACGTCGCGCCGACCGCCATGGTCGACCTGTCCAAGCCCGCCTACCGCCTGGGCGCGGCCGAGATCCGCGTGGGCAGCGGCGCGCACCGGATCGCCGTGCAGGTCAGCGCCGACAAGGCCAGCTACCCGGTGCGCGGCAAGGCGCAGGTCACGATCGAGGCGCGGCTGCCGGACGGCAAGCCCGCCGCCGGCGCTGAGGTGGCGCTGGCCGCCGTGGACCAGGCACTGCTCGAACTCATGCCCAATACCAGCTGGAACCTGCTGGACGCGATGCTGCAGCGGCGCAGCTGGGGCGTGCAGACGTCCACCGCGCAGATGGAGATCGTGGGCCGGCGCCATTACGGCAAAAAGGCCGCGCCCCCTGGCGGCGGCGGCGGCCACGCGGCCACGCGCGAGCTGCTCGACACGCTGCTGCTGTGGCGCCCCGCCATTGAGCTGGATGCCAACGGCCGGGCCGTGGTGACGGTGCCGCTGAACGACGCGCTGACCACCTTCAAGATCGTCGCCGTGGCCGACGCCGGCGCGGGCCTGTTCGGCACCGGCAGCACGGCCATCCGCGCCACGCAGGACCTGCAGATCATCAGCGGCCTGCCGCCGCTGGTGCGGGGCGGCGACCAGTTCCGCGCCCAGGTCACGCTGCGCAACACCACCCAGAAGGACATGCGGGTGGAGGTGGCGCCGCGCGCCACGCTGCTGGAACTGGCGCCGCAGACGCTGGACATCGCTGCCGGCCAGGCGCGCGAGGTGGGCTGGGACGTGACCGTGCCCGAGCAGTTGGGCGGCACGCGCGCGCAGGCGCTGATCTGGGAGATTGCCGCGCACGACACGCAGGGCGGCGCGCGCGACGCGCTCAAGGTCAGCCAGCGCATCGTGCCAGCCGTGCCGCTGACGGTGCAGCAGGGCACGCTGGTGCAGCTCGACGGCCCGCTGCAAATGGACGTGGCGCCGCCGCAGGACGCGCTGCCCGGGCGCGGCGGCCTCAAGCTAGCGCTGCAGCCCAAGCTGGCCGAAGGCCTGCCCGGCGTGCGCGACTGGTGGGCGCGCTACCCGTTCGTCTGCCTGGAGCAGAAGACCAGCAAGGCCATCGGCCTGAACGACGCCAAGATGTGGCAGAGCGTGGCCGCGCAGCTGCCCGCCTACCTGGACGGCGACGGCCTGGCGTATTACTTCCCGCCGCGCGGCGGCAGCGACAACCGGGGCAGTGACACGCTCACCGCCTACATCCTGGCAGCCACGCACGAGGCGTCCGGGTTCGACCCGGCCTTCGCCTTGCCCGACGAGGCCCGTGCCGCCATGGAAAGCGGTCTGATTGCCTTCGTGGAAGGGCGCATCACGCGCAGCTTCTGGAGCCCGCGCAAGGATCTGGACATGCGCAAGCTCGCCGCCATCGAGGCGCTGTCGCGCTACGGCAAGGCCACGGCGCGCATGCTCACCAGCATCACCATCGCGCCCAACCAGTGGCCCACGCACGCGCTGATCGACTGGTACAACATCCTGCAGCGCATGTCCGACGTGCCCCAGCGCGCACAGCGTCTGCGCGAGGCGTCGCAAATCCTGCTGTCGCGCCTGAGCTGGCAGGGCAGCAAGCTGATCTTCAGCACCGAGCAGGACGACCAATGGTGGTGGCTGATGCAGAACGGCGACGTGAACACCGCGCGCCTGCTGCTGGCGGTGCTGGACGACCCGGCCTGGCAGGCCGACATGGGCCGCCTGGCCAACGGCTTCATCGCGCGCCAGCAAAGCGGCGCCTGGCACACCACCACGGCCAACCTGTGGGGCGCGCTGGCGCTGGAGAAGTTCAGCGCCAAATACGAGGCCGCGCCTGTGGCCGGCAGCACCCGCGCCAGCCTGGGCGATGCGGGCGCCAGCGTGGACTGGGCCAAGGTGGTGCGCGCCAAGCCGTCGGACGCCGAAGGCGCGGCGCACCAGACCACCTGGTTCGGCGCGCCGGCGGCCCCGGGCATGTGGACGCACAACACCATGTTCCTGCCCTGGGGCAAGGATGGCGGCGCGCAGGCCTTGTCGGTGCAGCACCACGGCACGGGCAAGCCCTGGCTGACGCTGCAGTCGGTGGCGGCGGTGCAGCTCAAGGCGCCGTTCGCCTCGGGTTACAGCATCCGGCGCACCGTCACGCCGGTGCAGCAGGCCAACCCCAAGCTGCCGGCGGGCCAGTATTCGCGCGGCGACGTGCTGCGCGTGCGCCTGGAGGTAACGGGCCAGGCCGACATGACCTGGGTGGCCGTGACCGACCCGATCCCGGCGGGCAGCACCATCCTGGGCAGCGGCCTGGGGCGCGACTCGGAGATCGCCGCGCGCGGCGAGCAGCGCTCGGGCAGCGGCTGGGCGGCTTTCGAGGAGCGCAGCTTCGAGTCCTTCCGCAGCTACTACGAGTACCTGCCCAAGGGCACGGTGAGCATGGAGTACACGCTGCGCCTGAACAACGCCGGCGACTTCCAGCTGCCGCCCAGCCGCGTCGAGGCGCTGTACGCGCCCGAGATGTTCGGCGAATCCCCCAACGCCCCCGTCAAGGTGGTGCAGCAAGGCCAGCCATGAGGCGCCGCCGCCGCTGTCATGCGGCTGTCACCGTGCGCGCCTACATTGGCGGGGCAGGTGAGGTGCCGTCCATGAACCCGCGCATTGGGCCGGGTTTCCTCTGTGCCCGTCCTGCATCGTTTGCGGCCGCCGCCACCATGGCGCGGCGCGGGCGCGGCATGCGCGCTGCGTGGCGGGGCTAGCCATGCCGGGTGCGCGCGCCCGCCTGCTGCATGGCCTGTGCGCCGGCCTGCTGGCCTGCCTGGCGCTGGCGCCACGGCCCGCGCGGGCGCTGCCCGCTTTCGACGAAGTGCTCGCAGGCTTTCGCTCGTCCGAGACGCTGGTGCTGGCGCGGGACGGCAGCGTGGTTCAGCGCCTGCGCACCGACGCCAGCGTGCGCCGCGGCCAGTGGGTGCCGCTTTCCGACATCTCGCCCGCGCTGCGCCAGGCCATGGTGTACAGCGAGGACAAGCGCTTCTATGAGCACAGCGGCGTGGATTGGGCGGCCGTGTCGGCGGCGGCCTGGGGCAATCTGTGGCACACCCGCACGCGCGGCGCCAGCACCATCACCATGCAGCTGGCCGGCCTGCTCGGCGGCGACTGGGCGCAGTCGCCTGGCGGGCGCGGCGTGGTGCAGAAAATGGGCCAGGCCGTGGCGGCGCAGGTGCTGGATCGGCGCTGGCGCAAGGACCAGATCCTGGAGGCCTACCTCAACCTGGTGCCGTTTCGCGGCGAACTGGTGGGCATCGACGCGCTCAGCCGCACGCTGTTCGGCAAGGCCGCGCACGGGCTCGACGAGCGCGAAGCGGCGCTGGCCGCCGTGCTGGTGCGCGCGCCCAACGCCGCGCCGGCGCGCGTGGCGCGGCGCGCCTGCACGCTGCTGCGCGAACTGCGCCAGGGTGCGGCCACCGACTGCCTGGCGCTGCAGATGTTTGTCACGGCGGCGCTGCAGCGGCGCGCGTTCGACGCCAGCGACGGCGTTGCGCCGCACTTCGCCCGCCTGGCGCTGGCGCAGGCCACGGCCGGCGGGCAGGCCGCGCCCGCGCGCCTGCGCACCACGCTGCGCGCCGACCTGCAGCGCGTGGCGCAGCAAACGCTGGCGCGCCACCTGCGCGAGCTGGCCGGGCGCAACGTGCACGACGGCGCCGTGGTGGTGCTGGACAACGCCAGCGGCCAGGTGCTGGCCTGGGTGGGCTCGTCGGGCGAGCTGAGCAGCGCCGCCCAGGTGGACGCGGTGCTGGCGCCGCGCCAGCCGGGGTCGGCGCTCAAGCCGTTTCTGTACGCGCAGGCGATCGCCGAGCGGCGCATCACGGCGGCGTCGCTGATCCACGACTCGCCCGCGCAGATTCCCACGGCCGGCGGGCTCTACATCCCGCAGAACTACGACCACGACTTCAAGGGCTGGGTGTCGGCGCGCACGGCGCTGGCCTCGTCGCTGAACGTGCCGGCGGTGCGCACGCTGGTCATGGTCACGCCCGACGCCTTTGCCACGCAGCTGCGGGCGCTGGGCCTGGCGCTGGCGCAGCCGGGCGGCTACTACGGCTACAGCCTGGCGCTGGGCGCCAGCGAGGTGCGCCTGCTGGACCTGGCCAACGCCTACCGCGCGCTGGCCAACGGCGGGCGCTACAGCCCGGTGGCGCCCTGGCTGCTGCCCGCCACCGGGGCGCCACCGCTGCCTGGGCGGCGCGTGCTGGACGCGGGCGCTGCCTTCATCGTGGGCGACATGCTGGCCGACGCCAACGCCCGCGTGCCCACCTTTGGCCCCGACAGCGTGCTCGGCACGCGCTTCTGGACGGCGGTGAAGACCGGCACCAGCAAGGACATGCGCGACAACTGGACGGTGGGCTGGTCCGCGCGCTACACCGTGGGTGTATGGGTGGGCAACGCCGACGGCAGTCCGATGCACGAGGTCAGCGGCAGCAGCGGCGCCGCGCCGGTGTGGGCCGAGGTCATGCGCTGGCTGCACCAGGGCGTGCCCAGCGCTGCGCCGCAACCGCCAGGCGCCGTGCGCCGCGCGGCCGTGCGCTATGGCCCGGGCGCGGACGGCCTGCCGCTGGAGAGCGCGCGGGGCGAATGGTTTGTGCGCGGCACGGAGCAAACCTTGTTTACTATCAAAAACATTGCTGATGGCGCTTATCCAGCAAGGGCTGAAGGCCAAAAAAGCTTGAAACATTCAACCGTGGCGCGCGCACCGGCCCCGCAGGTCGTGGGCGGCGCCGCGCGCATTGCCGCGCCCGCGCCCGGCACCATCATCGCGCTCGACCCGGACATTCCCCCCGCCTACCAGCGCCTGCGCTTCGAGGCCACGGGGCCGGGCGTGCACGGCGTGCGCTGGCAGATCGACGGCAAGCCGGCCGGCCAGGGCGCGCGCTGGGCCTGGCTGCCCTGGCCCGGGCGCCACAGCGTGCGGCTGCTGGGGCCGGGCGGCGAGGTGCTCGACGAAATGCGCCTGGAGGTGCGCGGTGCAGGCGTGAAGTAGCGCGCTACCCCGCGCGCGCGCTGTCGCGCTCGGCCATGCGGTCGCGCCAGGACTGCAGGTGGGCGAAGCCTTCGGCGCCGGCGTTGAACTTCATCAGCCCGCGGGCGAATTCCAGTGCGCAGAAGGCGGTGATGTCGGCGATGGTGAAGCGCTGGCCGGCGATCCATGGCTGCGCGGCCAGCAGTTCGTCGAGCCAGCGGGCGCGCTCGCGCACCTTGTCGCCCTGGGCGCGGGCAAAGTCGGGAAACTGCGGCTGTTCCAGCGCCGCCAGGCCGGGGTGGCCGTGGCGTATGCAGTTGGCAATGGGCAGCAGCCAGTACCACTCCACGCGCCGGTCGTGCATCTCGATGAAGGCGCGCTCCTCGGCGTCCTGCCCCATCAGGTTCGGCTCGGGGTACAGCGCTTCGAGGTAGCTGCAGATGGCGCGCGTCTCGCTCAGGCAGCGGCCGTCGTCCAGCTCCAGCGCCGGCACGGTGGCTACCGGGTTCTTGGCGCGGTAGGGGTCGGCCTTGTGTTCGCCGGCGTTCAGATCCACGGGCACCAGCTCGATGCCGGCGATGGCTTTCTCGTGCAGAAACATCAGCACGCGCCGGGGGTTGGGCGCGCGGTGGGCGGTGTAGAGCTTCATGGCGTGTCCTGGTTCTGCTGGGGCTGGCCGGTGATGACCATGGTGCGCGCCTGCTCGGCAAAGGCCTGGGCGCCATCCGCGCCGTCGCGCTCCAGATCCATGGCCGAGCGCGGGCGCTCCAGGCCGCGCTGCACGGCGGGGCGGGCGCGGATCGCGTCGCGCCAGCGCCGAAGGTGGGGCAGGCCGTCGATGGAAATGCCCGACCAGCGGTGCGTGCGCACCCAGGCCCAGTTGGCGATGTCGGCGATCGAGTAGTCGCCCGCCAGCCATTCGTGCCGAGCCAGGTGGCCGTCGAGCACCTCGAACAGGCGCCGCCCCTCGGCCTGGTAGCGGTCGATGGCGGGCTGGATCTTCTCGGGAAAGTAGCGGTAGAACACGTTGGCCTGGCCCATCATCGGGCCCACGCCGCCCATCTGGAACATCAGCCACTGCAGCACGCGCGAGCGCCCCTTGGCGTCCTGCGGCATCAGCCGGCCGGTTTTTTCGGCCAGGTAGATGAGGATGGCGCCCGACTCGAACACGGTGAAGTCGTCCGCGTCGTGGTCGACGATGGCCGGTATGCGGCCGTTGGGGTTGATGGCGAGAAAGTCGGGGCGCTTTTGCTCGCCGGCGGACAGGTCGAGCACGCGCAGTTCGTAGGGCAGGGCCAGTTCCTCCAGCGCGATGGAGACCTTGTGCCCGTTGGGCGTGGCGGCGGTGTGCAGGGTGATCATGGGCCGATGGTAGCCGGGCTGCAAAATTTTCACAGCCGGGGCAAAACCCTTCAACCACGGCCGGCGCGCGCGCCGCTACGATTGCCCGCTTGCATCAACAGAACCGGGGACACACGTGGCCGACCTTTCCAAAATGACTTGTATCGAGGATCTGCGCCAGGTCGCCGAATGCCGCGTGCCGCGCATGTTCTACGACTATTGCGACTCCGGCTCGTGGACCGAGGGCACCTACCGCGCCAACGAGGACGACTTCCAGGCCATCAAGTTCCGCCAGCGCGTGGCGGTGAACATGGAAGGGCGCAGCACCGCCGCCGCCATGGTCGGCCAGCAGGCCAGCATGCCGGTGGCCATCGCGCCCGTGGGCCTGACGGGCATGCAGCACGCCGACGGCGAGATCCACGCCGCACGCGCGGCCGAGAAGTTCGGCATTCCGTTCACCCTGTCCACGATGAGCATCTGCTCGATCGAGGACATTGCCGAGCACACCAGCGCGCCGTTCTGGTTCCAGCTCTACATGATGCGCGACCGCGACGCGATGGCGCGCATGATCGCCCGCGCCAAGGACGCCAAGTGCAGCGCGCTGGTGCTCACGCTCGACCTGCAGGTGATAGGCCAGCGCCACAAGGACATCAAGAACGGATTGAGCGCGCCGCCGCGGCCCACGCTGGCCAACATCGTCAACCTGATGACCAAGCCGCGCTGGTGCCTGGGGATGGCGGGCACGCGCCGCCACACCTTCCGCAACCTGGTGGGGCACGTGAAGGGCGTGTCGGACATGCATTCGCTCGCCGCCTGGACCAACGAGCAGTTCGACCCGCGCCTGTCGTGGGAGGACGTGCGCTGGGTCAAGCAGCAGTGGGGCGGAAAGCTCATCCTCAAGGGCATCATGGAGGTCGAGGACGCGGTGCTGGCCGCGAACAATGGCGCCGACGCCATCGTTGTCAGCAACCACGGCGGGCGCCAGCTTGACGGCGCGCCATCGTCCATCCATGCGCTACCCGCCATCCTGGACGCTGTGGGCGACCGGCTGGAGGTGTGGGTGGACGGCGGCATCCGCAGTGGCCAGGACGTGCTGCGCGCCTGGGCCCTGGGCGCGCGCGGCACCATGATCGGCCGCGCCATGGTCTACGGTCTGGGCGCGTTCGGCGAGGCTGGCGTGACCAAGGCCCTGCAGATCATCCACAAGGAGCTGGACGTGAGCATGGCGTTCTGCGGCCATACCAATATTCAGGACGTCGATCGCGCCATCCTGGTGCCAGGCACTTACCCCGTACCTGCGTGCGCCTGACCGCACCCTGGCGGCGGGCCATCGCCGATGGGCGCGTGCGCCCTCGCCAAGCGTGTCGGCGCGCCGCAGCGGCGCTGGCTATGCTTGGGGCACGATGACCATGGCTTCTCTTGCCGCCGCGCCCTGGGTCTGGGTGCCCGTAGTGCTGTTCGCCGCAGGCGCGCAGACCGTGCGCAATGCCGCGCAGCGTTCGCTGACTGCCGAGGTTGGCACGCTGGCCGCCACGCTGGTGCGCTTTCTGTTCGGCCTGCCGTTTGCCGTTGCCGCGCTGGCGCTGCTGTACGCGCTGCAAGGCGGGCATTGGGCGCTGCCGGACTTCTCCTGGGCCTACCTGGGCTGGATCTCCTTGGGCGCTGCCTTTCAGGTGGCGGCCACGGCGTTCTTGCTGCTGGCCATGCAGGAGCGCAATTTTGCCGTGGCCGTGACCCTGTCCAAGACCGAGGTGCTGCAGGTGGCGCTGTTTGCCGGTCTGTTCCTGCACGAACTGCCCCGGCCGTTGGCGCTGCTGGCCATGGCAGTGGCCACGCTGGGGGTGCTGCTGCTGTCGCTGCCGCCGCGCGGGCAGTTGCTCTCGCCGGCCGCCTGGCTGGGGCGCCCGGCGCTCTATGGCCTGGCCTGCGGCGCCTGCTTTGCCGTGGCGGCGGTGGGTTTTCGCGGCGGCGCGCTGGCGCTGCCGGGCGTATCGCCCTGGGTGTCGGGCGCCTGGGGGGTGCTGGTGGCGCAAAGCCTGCAGTCCATGCTGCTGGGCGCCTGGGTGGCGCTGCGCACGCCGCAGGGGCTGGCGCCGCTGCGCCGCGCCTGGCGCACTTCGTTGCTGGCCGGCAGTGCGGGCGCGGCGGCGTCGCTGGCCTGGTTCTCGGCCTATGCCATGCAGGGGGCGGCGCAGGTGCGCACGCTGGGCATGGTCGAGGTGCTGTTCAGCTATCTGGTGTCGCACCGCATGTTCAGCGAGCAATCGAGCCGCCCCGAGAAGGCCGGCATGGCGCTGATGCTGCTGGGGCTGGTGCTGATCGGCATGGCCTGAGAACCGCGACAATCGCGGGGTGAGTTGCCCAGACCTGCCCCGCCGCATCGCCCACCTGGACATGGATGCGTTCTATGCCTCCGTGGAACTGCTGCGTTACCCGCAGCTCAAGGGGCTGCCGGTTGTCATTGGCGGGGGGCGGCGGCGCGAGGACGACGCGCTGCTGCAGGCCTACGCGGGCCGGCCGGGCGACATTCCCGTGGACGAGTTCCCGCGCCTGGCCGGCTACGTGGGCCGGGGCGTGATCACCACCGCCACCTATGCCGCGCGCGCTTTTGGCGTGGGTTCGGCCATGGGGCTGATGAAGGCGGCGCGTCTATGCCCGCAGGCGATTTTGCTGCCGGTGGACTTTGCCGAGTACCGGCGTTATTCGAAGGCGTTCAAGGCCGTCATCACCGGCATCGCGCCGGTCATGGAGGATCGCGGCGTCGACGAGGTCTACATCGACTTCACCGAGGTTCCCGGTGGTCAGCGGGACGGCGGGCGGGTGCTGGCGCGGCTGATCCAGAAAAGCATTTTCGAGGCCACGGGGCTGACCTGCTCGGTCGGTGTGGCGCCCAACAAGCTCATCGCCAAGATGGCGAGCGAGTTCAACAAGCCCAACGGCATCGCGGTGGTGCACCCCGAAGACCTGCAGGACAAAATCTGGCCGCTGGCCTGCCGCAAGATCAACGGCATAGGCCCGAAGACCAACGACAAGCTGGCCCGGCACGGCATCCGCACCATTGCCGACCTGGCGGCGCGCGAGCGCGGCTGGCTGGCGGCGCACTTCGGCAAGGCCACCGGCGCCTGGCTGCACGACGCCGCCTGGGGCCGCGATGAGCGCCCGGTGGTGACCGAGAGCGAGCCAGTCAGCATGAGCCGCGAGACCACCTTCGAGCGCGACTTGCACGCGGTGCGCGACAAGGCCTTGCTGGGGCAGATCTTCACCGAACTGTGCCAGCAGGTGGCGCAGGATCTGCAGCGCAAGGGCTACGCGGGGCGCACCATCGGCATCAAGCTGCGCTATGAGGACTTCAAGACCGCCACGCGCGACCAGACCATTGCCGAACCTACGCAGGACGCCGCCGCCATCCGCCGCGTGGCCGGGCTGTGCCTCAAGCGTGTGCCGCTGCAGCAGCGCCTGCGCCTGCTGGGTGTGCGCGTGGGTGGGCTGGTGGCACTGGCTGATGTGGGGTTGGCGCCAGCGCATGAGGGGGAATTGTTTTGAAATGTGTTTTCTTGCGCTACGTCAAGACACCGGACGTACGACACAGCGAAATAATCCGCATCCCTACAGCCGCCAGCTTGGTGCTGGCTTTTGCGCCATGCGTGTCAATCTGCCGGTCACCCAGAAGGAATATGAATATCCCGCGCATGAGCTGCTGATGTCGGTGACCGACCGGCGCGGGCACATCACGCACTGCAACGCCGCCTTCATGCGCGTGAGCGGTTACAGCATGGATGAGTTGATGGGACAGCCGCACAACCTGATCCGACATCCCGACATGCCGCCGGAGGCGTACAAGGATCTCTGGTCCACCATAGGCCATGGGCGCGGCTGGACGGGATTGGTGAAGAACCGGCGCAAGAACGGCGACCATTACTGGGTGCGCGCGCATGTCTCGCCCATTGTCGTGGACGGCAAGCCGCAGGGATATATGTCGGTGCGCACCAAGCCTGAGCGCGGCGAGGTCGCGCTGGCCGAGCAGCTCTACGCGCGCATCGCCCAGGAGCGCGAAGCGGGCCGCCACAGCTTTGTGCTGCACGCTGGGCGCGTACGCATGACGGGCTGGCGCGACTGGCTGGGCAAGCTGCAGCGTGCCAGTTTTACCCAGCGTCTGGGGGCCATGCTGGTGCCCTTGCTGGCTGTAGCGCTGCTGCCTGGGCTGGGCGGTGCCGTGCCGCTTGGCGAACTGGCGCTGCAGGCCTTGCTGCTGCTGGGCGGCGCGGGCCTGATCCTGTGGCGGTTCCACCGCCGCATCACCGCCGCGTTGTGTGACGCCAATCGCCTGGCCGGCGACATTGCCGGCTGCAACCTGCGTACTACGGCGTGCGTGGCCGACGGCCGGCACCCCATGGCCTTGCTGATGGAGCGGCTCAACCAGATCCAGATCAACTTGCGCGCCGTGGTGGGTGACGCGCGGGGCGAAATCACCGCCTTCGGCACCATTTCCCACGAGATTGCGCAGGGGGCGCAGGATTTGTCGGCCCGCACCGAGTCGCAGGCGAGCAGCCTGGAGCAGACCGCCGCGTCGATGGAGCAGCTGTCCGGCACGGTGGCGCAGTCGGCGCAGACGACGCGCCAGGTGCTCGAACATACCGAGCGCAGCGCCACGCTGGCGCGCAGCGGCGGCCAGGCCATGGCCGAGGCGCAGGATATGGTGCAGTCGATCGCCCAGTCCTCGCGCCAGATGGGGCAGATCGTCGCCACCATCGAGTCCATTGCCTTCCAGACCAATATCCTGGCGCTCAACGCGGCGGTCGAGGCCGCACGCGCGGGCGAGCAGGGGCGGGGCTTTGCCGTGGTGGCCGCCGAGGTGCGCGCCCTGGCGCAGCGGTCAGCCGCGGCGGCGGGCGAGATCCGCGGCCTGATCGGCGCTTCGGTCACGCAGGTGGAGCGCGGCGCGCAGCACATGCAGGCCGCCGGCCAGACCATTGCGCAGGCGGTGCAGTCGGTCGAGCAGGTCAACCGCGTCATGGGCGAGGTCGGCACCGCAGCGCACGAGCAGGCCTGCGGGATCGCGCAGGTCAACGATGCGGTGGTCGAACTCGACCGCATGACGCAGCAGAACGCCGCGCTGGTGGAGCAGTCGGCCGCCGCCGCGCGCAGCATGAGCGTGAACGCCGGCGTGCTGGGGCGTACGCTCGAAGTGTTCAAGCTGCCGTAGGGGCAGCGCCGGCTGCCTCGGCCCTACTGCCGGGCCGTGCGCACGTTGCGCGGCAGCGGCATCGGGGCGCTGGTGCGCAGCGGGTTGATGTCCAGCCCGCCGCGGCGCGTGTAGCGGGCGTAGACCTCCAGCTTGATGGGGCGGCAGCGCTGCCAGATGTCCATGAAGATGCGCTCGACGCACTGCTCGTGGAATTCGTTGTGGCCGCGAAAGCTCACGATGTACTGCAGCAGCCCTTCCTGGTCGATCTGCGCGCCGCTGTAGCTGATCTGCACGCTGCCCCAGTCGGGCTGGCCGGTGACCAGGCAGTTGCTCTTGAGCAGGTGGCTGACCAGGGTTTCGGTCACGGGCGCTTCGTCGTGGTGGGCGCGCAGCAGCTCGGGCGCAGGCTGGTAGCGTGTGCACTCGATGTCCAGGCGGTCGAGCAGCAGGCCGTTTTGCTCGTGAATGGGCTGCTGGTCGAACTGCTCGGGCAGAATCAGCTGCACGCCGACCGTGCCGGCCTGGGCGCTGCCGCGCCAGACGGCCTCGCTCACGTCGGCACGGATGCGCGCGCGCACGGCTTCGGCGTCGGCGAACGGGCTGGCGTTGAAGCTGTTCAGGTAGAGCTTGAAGGATTTGCTCTCGATGATGCTGGGCGTCTCGCATGGGATGGTGACCTGCGCAATCGCCACCTGCGGCTTGCCGCGCGGGTTCAGCCACGACAGCTCGTAGGCGGTCCACAGGTCGGCGCCGAAGAAGGGTGCGGCGCCGGCAATGCCGATCTCGGTGCGCTTGGGCGCGCGCGCGATCGGAAACAGCAGGCTGGCGTCGTAACGGTCGGCGTAGGCGCTGGCGCGGCCCAGCGGGGATTGGTCTGGGGTGCTCATTGTTTACTACTTAAAGTATAGCTTGTTGCGCTTGCTGGATAAGCGTTTCAGGCCATTTTTACTTAAATTCTACGAAGTGCGGCGCCGCTGCGAAAGCAAGCGCCCAGGCAGGCGCCGGGTGCCCCAAAGGGGCATTTGCGGCGGCGGCGCGGGTCAGTTGAACTCGCGTTCGCGCAGCCACTTGGTGGCGATCCACTTCTCGCCCTCGATCACCGGTGCGCCGCCGTGCAGCGTGCGCGTGTCGGGGTGGGGCCGGGCGTAGCCGAAGAACACGGCGTTGCCCTGGCGCGGCGCCACCTGCAGGCCGGCGTCGGGAAAAGTGGTGCCGCCGCCCTTGGCGGGGTTGTTCAGGTACATGATCAGCGTGGCTACGCGCTGGCCGCCGCGGGCGAGCAGCGTGGGCGTGCCCGCCTGGTCGGGGTCGAAGTAGTCGTAGTGCGGCTTGTATTCGGCGCCGGGGCGGTAGCGCAGCACCTGCAGGCCTTCGCCGTTGTCCACCGGCCAACGCAGCAGGCGCGCGATGCGTGCCTCGATGCGGCGCACGAGTTCGGTTTCGCCGCGCTGGAAGAACATGCCGTCGCTGGTGCGGTCGTGGTTCACCTCATCGCCTCCGGTATGCGTCTGCACGGTGCGCGAGCGCTCCATGCGCGGCGCGGCGGCGCCCATCAGCCCGGCGCATTCGTCGGGCGACAGCAGGCTGCCCAGCAGCACGATGCGCGGGTGGTCGAGCTGCAGCAACACCTCGGCCTGGCGGTCGCCGCCGTCAATCAGCAGCGGGGATTCGGCCAGGTCGGGGCCGGGCATGGCGCCGGGCGCGGCCTGCGGTGCAGCGGCCACGGCCTGCGCAGCGACGGATTCGTCCCAACCGGCCTGGCACATCTGGGCCACCAGCGCCTCGGGGGTGCAGCCTGCGGCCAGTTGCTCGGCCACCCACTGGCGCAGTTCAGGGGTGATGGACTGCGCGCTCATGCGGCGCTGCCCGTGCGGCGAAACACCAGCCGGTCGGTGCTGGAGGCGCCGGCGGCAAAGGCGTAGCCCTCCAGGTCGAAGGCTTCGAGCCGGTGCGGCGTGAGCGCGCGCTGCTGCACCGCCCAGCGCGCCATCAGGCCGCGCGCGCGCTTGGCGTGAAAGCTGATGATCTTGTACTTGCCGCCGTGCCATTCCTCGAACACGCATTCGAGCACGCGCGCCTTCAGCCGCTTGCGATCCACCGACTTGAAGTATTCCTGCGACGCCAGGTTGACGATGACCGGCGAGGCGTCGGCGGCCAGGCGCTGGTTCAGGTATTCGGCGATGCGCGCGCCCCAGAACTGGTACAGGTTGCCGCCGGCCGGCGTGGCCAGGCGCGTGCCCATCTCCAGGCGGTAGGGCTGCATCAGGTCGAGCGGGCGCAGCACGCCGTACAGGCCCGAGAGAATGGCCACGTGCTGCTGCATCCAGTCCAGGTCTGCCGGCGCCAGGCTGGCGGCCTGCAGGCCTTCGTACACGTCGCCGTTGAAGGCCATGACGGCCTGGCGTGCGTTACTGGCGGTGCACTGCGGCGACCAGGCGGCGTAGCGCGCCACGTTGAGCGCGGCCAGCTTGTCGCTGATAGACATCAGCGCGGCTACGTCGTGCACGGCCAGGGTGCGCAGTATCTCGATGAGCTGCGCCGACTGCGCGATGAATTGCGGCTGGCTGTGCGCCAGCCCGGGAGGCAGGGGGCTGTCGTAGTCCAGCGACTTGGCCGGGGAGAGCAGAAACAGCATGGAGTCACCTTGCAGGGAAGGGCCGCTCTTGTGCGCCTGGCGCCGGCGGCTGTCTCTAGGAGCCTATCGGACTAGTCATCACGGGCATGCGCGGGGTGTTGGCGCCCCCCGCATGCCCGGCCGCCCAGTCGGGTTACGCGCCGGCTTGCCCGTCGAACGGGAGCTTGAGCTCGCGCAGGTCGCGGCGGGTTTCCACCAGCACCAGCGGACCTGTGTCCTGCACCACCAGCGGGGGGCGCTCGCGCGGCACGCGGATGGGCTGCGGTTCGGCGGCAATGGCGGCCTGCACGGCGGCGACCTTGTCGGCGTCCGAGTTGACCCATTGCAGGCCCGAGGCCTGCGCCACTTCCTGCAGTGATTGCAGCGGCAGGGTGTAGGCCTGCACGCGCGGCATGCCGGTGTGGGCGGCTGCTGCCGCGGCTGGTTGCGGTGCCGCTGTAGGCTGCGCCACGGCGATGGGTTGTGCCGGAACTGCAGGTGCCGGAGCAGGTGCCGGAGCAGGTGCCGGAGCAGGGGCTGCAGCAGGCGCTGGAGCGGGTGCTGCCGGGGCTTGCACGGGTGCTTCGGGTGCTGCAGCCGGCTCAGCCGGCGTGCTGGCAGGCGCAAAGTAGCTGCGCCGTGCGGGCGCATCGCCGGCCTGTTCGGGCTCGTCGGCGGACTGCTGGGCTGCCGGTGCGTCTGCCGTGGCCTGGTCTTCGGCGCCCTCGCTGCTGCGCGGGCCGCGTTCGCCGCGTGCGCGGCGGTCACGGCCGTAGCGGTCGCGCGAGCGGCGTTCGCGGCGCTCCGGCGCGCCCTGGTCTTCGCCGGCGTCGGTGGCCGGCACGCTGACCTCGTTGCTCGTCAGCTCCAGGTCGGGCAGGGATGCCAGCGGTGCGGTGTCGGCAAAGCCGGTGCCGGTGTCGGCTGCGCGCGGGGTGCGCTGGCGCTCGCCGCGTTCACCGCGCTCGCGGCGTGGGCGTTCGCCACCGTCCTGCACTGGGCTGGCTCCGTCCTGCGGGGCTGCAGTTGCGCCCTGGGCCAGGTCGGCCGCTTTCTGCGGCGGGCGCTCGCTGCGTTCACCGCGCTCGCCACGTTCTGTGCGTTCGCGGCGGCCTTCGCGCGGTTCGCGGCGGGTTTCGCCTTCGGCGCGTTCGCCCCGGCGAGCCTCGCCACGCGCTTCGCGGCCTTCGCGGCTTTCCGCCGTGCGCTCGCCGTTGCGGCCTTCGCTGCTGCGCCGGCTGCGGCCTTCTGCGCCGTTGCCGTCGCGGCCGCCTTCCCGGCTGCCATCGCGGCTGCCGTCACGGCCACCGCGCCGGCCGCGCTCGCCGCCACGCCCTTCGCGGCGCGGCTCGCTGCGGCCGGCTTCGGCGGCCTGCGCCGCAGCCGGGGCGGGCGCGGGGGCAGGCGTTGCACCCAGGCCGAACAGGCTCTTGATCCAGGCGAAGAAGCCTTGCTCGGGCACCGCCGGGGCGGCAGCGGGCGCTGCGGCGGCCTGCGCCGTGCGCTGCTGACCCTGGCCGCGCTGCGGGCGTGCGGCCGGTTCGGGACGCGGTTCGGCCACGGGGGCCGGGGCGTCGGGCAGCACGCCTTTGATGACCGGGCTTTGCTTGTTGGTCGGCTCCTGCGAGCGGCGCGTGACCTTGGACTGGTCTTCGACCACATCGGCCAGCTTGTAGCTGGCGTCCAGGCTGTCCAGGCGTGGGTCGTCGTGCTTGAGGCGTTCGAGTTTGTAGTGCGGCGTCTCCAGCGATTTGTTGGGGATCAGCACCACGCTGACGCGCTGCTTGAGTTCGATCTTGGCGATCTCGGTGCGCTTTTCGTTGAGCAGGAAGCTCGCCACCTCCACCGGCACCTGGCAGTGCACGGC
>Ga0222423_1000093_pt1 | contig 94059 bp, 91 predicted proteins | sample 3A0metagenome_FD_182472 | JGI IMG/M metagenome (GOLD analysis project Ga0222423, IMG submission 182472) | Enriched microbial communities from leaf-cutter ant dump, University of Wisconsin, Madison, United States - 3A0 (version 2) | ecosystem: Environmental > Terrestrial > Nest > Insects nest >...
CGAATCATCTTTTCGGCCAAGTCGGTGCCGTAGGCGCTGTAGCCCATAAGAAGTGCTTCTTGAAGTACTACGCCAGTGCCGCAGAAGGGGTCAAGGATACGAGGAGTATTTTTTGCGTTAGAATTGAGCGAGAGCCCGCTAAGGTTAATCATAATTTGAGCAAGTTTTGGTGGTAGCATTCCCACAAACGCATCTCGGCGAGGACGGCCTTGGTCACGAGCGGCTAGGGCGGTAATATTTTGCGCACCGATACTTTCTGCAACGATGGTCAATTTATGGCCTTTTATAATCAAAAGTTCAACTTTGTTATCCGACAACCCTAATTTGTTGTGGTGCGACGTTGCGGTACTGAGGGCAGCTTCTTGGTTTGGAATAAGCCGCAGGCTCACACCATTATGTTTTAACTTACTTTTAAGAATGAGGCCAACTTTTTGTATTTCACGAGCCGATACATTGCCGCCGTAGGTGCTAAGCCCGAGCGTAATTTTGCCAGATGCCTGGTTCCATTTCTTGCTGTAATTATCAACGATTGCTTTGCTGATTTTATTCCAGTCATTGGTGTCGAGCTGGAGCGAAATTCGGCCAATTTTTTGTGCGCCACCCAGGCGTTGTACGTCGACTGGCTTTTTAGAGTCGAATATGGCTGATTGTGGCGAGTGGTGTGAAACGTCGGTGAAAACACGCTCAAGTTCGGCAAGCGATAGTTCTGGTTGTCGACCCAAAAGAGCAATATACATGGCATTTATTATAACACTAGTGGATAGTGATATATAATAGTTAGGATGAAGTTGACGTTTAGGGGCTGGATGACAATTATCACTCTCGTCTTGCTGACGATAGTCGTTATTTTTGCGTGGCCAGAAATTGTTCACGCCTGGCGGTTGTTGGGTCAGGTAGACCTATGGATATTAGCACTGCTGATACCGGTGCAATTTGCAAGTTACTATGCAACGGGCGGTATGATCTTCTCGTATTTGCGTCAGAAGGGCGACCTGAAAGACATGTCGCACTGGTCAACCACTCGGCTGGCGCTCGAGCTTAATTTCGTGAACCACATTTTGCCAAGCGGCGGAGCGGCTGGGTTTTCGTATTTGGCGTGGATACTGAAGAAGCACAAGGTATCGGTATCTCGCTCGACAATGGCGCAAATTATTCGATTTGTCCTTACATTCGCCAGCTTTATACTACTTCTTATTATTTCGATGACACTATTGACGTTCCGCCACAAGTTAGATGTTAGTATCGTCGCAAGCGGAGTAGTTATCACGATTGCGGCAATTATACTAGTGTGGGCGGGCGTATGGCTTGTGAAGAGCCGACCACGACTACGGCAATTTTCGGGTTGGGTGACACGAATGGCTAATCGAATTGTTGGTTTTTTTACTCGTGGTCGCAAAAAGGATCTCGTGAACGACGCAACTCTTTTGGACTTTTTTTACGGCATACACGATGATTATCTGGCAATTCGAAGAGAGCGCAAAATACTCATCAGGCCATTTTTATGGGCCATTGTCGCAAATATTCTGGATGTTGCATTGCTTTGGATTTCATTTTGGTCACTAGGCTATCCAATTGATGCAACTCTGCTATTTATCGCCTTTGGCGCATCGTCGGTTGCCGGTGCGGTTTCGGTGACACCGGGCGGTGCGGGAGTATACGAGACGGTAATGGTAACATTTTTGGCAGCAGCTGGCATACCCGCTCAAGTTGCAATTGCAGGTACGTTGCTTGCCAGGGTGACATTGCTAGCTGGTACTATTTTGTTTGGCTACATTTTCTATCAATTAACGGTTATCAAGTATGGAAAACGTCCAGCTGACAGTTAGCGACTTCATTTCGCTCGTTAACCAAACGCTTGAGTATGCTTATCCAACGGCGTGTGTGGTTGGTGAGGTTAGTGAATTTAGAGTTAGTCAAGGTAAGTGGGTGACGTTTAAACTCAAAGATGACGGCGGGGTGGTTGATTGCTTCATGGCGCTTTCTATGCTTCGTGTTCAGATCGAAGACGGTATGAAAATCATGGTTATTGCCGTTCCTCGTATTAACACAAAGTGGGGTAAGTTTAGTTTAACGATTCGTTCTATTAAACCGGTGGGCGAAGGCTCAATTAAAAAGGGTTTTGAACTTTTAAAATCAAAACTTGAAGCTGAGGGGTTATTCGCACTTGAGCGTAAGCGACCATTGCCGCGAGTGCCGGTTCGTGCGGCGGTGATTACAAGTACCGAATCGGCGGCGTACGCTGATTTTTGCAAAATTATTAACGAGCGGTGGGGTGGTATGGAAGTCGAGGTTGCTCATACGCAGGTGCAGGGCGACCCAGCTCCTGATCAAATTATTCGGGCGATTAAGTATTTCAACAGCCAAGAAACGTTGGCCGATGTGCTGGTAATAGTTAGGGGCGGAGGAAGTGCCGAAGATTTAATGACCTTCAACGACGAGCTATTAGTGCGTGAAATTGCGTCCAGCAGGATACCGACGTTGGTTGGTGTTGGACACGAAGTTGATCATACGCTTGCTGATATGGCCGCCGACCGCCGAGCCGCCACGCCAACTAATGCTGCAGAAATTCTAGTGCCAGACAAGCGAGAAATTATTCGAGCGGCAAAACAACAAGCAACCTCACTGGCATTTCAGCTGGCACAGTCCATCGATACTTATATATCCCAGACGGGCGACCAGTTGGACACTGCCTATCGACGCATTAGAGAACGGCTTGATGATACGTTTGAGCGACTCGGCGCATTACGAGTGGCAATTGCGCAAGTTAATCCCGATACGGTTTTGCAGCGAGGTTACGCCATGGTAAGAGGCGACGTTCGAAAAGGTGCCAGTATAGAAGTTGAAACATACGATACATTTATAACAGCGGAGGTGAAAGATGTCAGAAAAAAATAAATCGGTTCAAGAAAAATTAGCGGATCTGTCGGAGCTTGTTACTTGGTTCCAAAACCCAGCTTTTAAGCTTGAAGATGCCGTAACAAAATTCAAACAAGCTGAAGTGCTGGCTGAAGAAATCGAGAAAGATCTTACAAAAATTAAGAACGATATTAAAGTGGTAAAACGAAAGTTCGACACTGACAACGAATGATTATTGCGGTCATTGTTATTGCGGTGTTAGTATTCATCGGCTTTGGTGCCATTTTCGGGGCGCCATATATCCCGTCACATCGTAAAGAGCTGAAAGCACTATTTGATAATGCCGTACACCTGACGGCCAGCGATACAGTACTTGACATTGGGAGTGGTGATGGCGCCGTGCTACGTGAGGCTAGCCGCCGAGGTGCTCGTGCAGTTGGCTATGAGATTCATCCGCTATTTGTGTGGATTTCTCGCATACTTTCAAGTGGGGACAGCAATGTATCGGTGCGGTGGGCGAACGCCTGGGTAGCGCCATTTCCGCAAGATGTGACAGTTGTGTACATTTTTTCAGTTGGCCGTGATAACGCCAGGCTTGCTAAAAAGGTTCAAAAAGAAGCAAATCGGTTACAGAAAACGTTAACATTGGTATGCTACGGCAACCCACTTCGATACATAATCGCCAAACAGACATATCGAGCGTATTCGGTGTATAGCTTCAAACCTTTACACCTAAAGTAAGCATAAGTATAATAATCAATATTCATGAACCCGCAAGATCCATTTCAACAACCGACCTATATGCCGCCGACCGAGCCAACGCAGCCACTGCAACCTTTGCAGGCATCGCCGAATCAGCCGTATGAGCCGGTCACACCTCCTGCGCAAGCACCGGTAGCGCAGTCTGCGCCGTATGGCCCAGCCCCTGCTAAAAGTTCTAAAAAGTGGGCTATTTTGACTTTTGTGTTTATTTTTACAACACTTGCCGCAATTGGATTTGCCGTTTGGGCATATATGTCATACGTCGAGCAGAAGACCAATGTCGAAACAAAAGTGAATGATGCGGTGAGTCTAGCTGTCAAAAAGCAGCAAGAGAAGGATGCTGATGCCTTTGCGGAAATGCAAAAAAACCCGAACACGTTATTTGCAGGGCCTGAAGATTACGGACAGTTATCGTTTAACTATCCAAAGACGTGGGGCGTTTATGAAGTCAGCGATGCTAGTAGTGGAGGAACCTACAAAGCAGTATTTAGCCTAGGTGTGATTCCACCATATAGCACCAGCCAACGCTATGCGCTTCGGGTAACGATTAGTAGCGATGACTACGAAGACATCGTGAGTGGTTACCAATCAAAAGTAAAATCGGGCGATCTTACTTCAAGCACCGTTACAATCAACGATCAAAGTGGCACTCGTCTTGACGGTAGCTTCTCAAAAGATGTTCGAGGTTCTGCAATTATCATTAAAATTCGTGATAAAACTGCGGTTATTCAAACTGATGCCGAAACCTTTACGAACGATTTCAACACACTCGTAAAAACAATTACATTCAATAAATAGTATTACGCTTGTCTTTGCCTTAGCGTGAATGTGAGTGCTACACTATAACCATGAATGGAGGCGAAGGTACACACCAAGTGACACCGCTTATTGCTGCTGCACATGAGTTAAAAGCGCCCCTTGCTTTGGTGCGTCAAATTGCCCTAACTCTTGAGGATGAAACACTACCAGCTTCAGATCGCAGGCGCCTCATTAACAGGGCTGTTCTTACCAGTGAACGTGCCCTGCGCCTGACTAGTGATTTGACCCGATCGGCTCGATTAGATGCGGCGCTTTTTATACTTGAACCAGTAAACAGCGAACAGGTTTGCCGAGATGTTGTGATGGAATTGATGCCGTTATTTAAGGCCTATGGACGCAAAGTAACCGTAAGGCCGCGACGGGGCTCGTCGCTGCTTGTGGCAAACCGAGATTTACTTCGCAGAATTCTATTGAATTTTAGTGATAATGCTCTGCATTATAGTGACCACGATTCGTCGGTTGAGCTTAGGATACGAACGGGTAGCGAGCCAGGCACTATTCAAATTGGCGTGCGTGACTTCGGTCCAGCACTGTCGGCCGACGCCTGGCGTACACTCCAAGAAAAATTACGTACCGCTCCACAGGCGCTCCATGCTCGACCTGAAAGCAGCGGGCTGGGGCTTTATATCGCGAGTCAGTTCGCTGAAGTAATGAACGGACGAATTGGTGCAGTAAGACACCGTGATGGCGCAACTTTCTACGTGGAGCTTCAGGCGTCGTCACAATTGAGTTTGCTATGAGTTCCATATTATTAGTTGAGGATGATGCGTGGCTGGCGGAAACTGAAGCCGCCACATTGGAACGTGCTGGGCATAGCGTGACAATTGCACCGCACGGTCTTGCGGCGATTGAACAGATCGATAGCTCATTACCTGAAGTAATTATTTTGGATGTGTTGTTGGCTGGTTCAACTGGGTTTGCGCTGTTGAATGAGTTGCAATCGTATGGCGATACCAAAACCATACCCGTAATCCTCTGTACTAATTTAGCTGAACAGGTGAGTAATGCTGGTCTCGAGCAGTACGGCGTGAAAAGAGTTGTAGATAAGACAACGATGATTCCTAATGATTTGGTTGCGGCGGTCCGTGCTGTGACGTGCTTAGAGGAGATTCATGAAAACGACTAGAACAAAGGCAATTGTGCTGCGTCGAACGAACTATGGTGAGGCGGATAGGATTTTGCAGTTACTTACAGCCGATGGTCGGCGAAGTGTTATGGCTCGAGCTGTGCGTAAGGAACGTAGTAAGTTGGCTGGTGCGATTGAATTGTTTACGGTGAGCGATGTTGTTATTGGTGAAGGGAAAGGCGAGTTAGGTATTTTAACATCGGCTAAGCTCGTTCATTTTTATCGGCATATACTTGAGGATTATGATCGGCTGCAGTTTGGCTATCAAGCGATTAAATTAGTTGCTCGGGCAAGCGAAGCGGTGGATGAGCCAGAGTGGTTTGAGCTACTAGAGGAAACGCTGGCCGGGTTGGATGCAAAGACGATCCCGCAAGCGTTGATTGAGACGTGGTTTTATTTGCGGTATGCTTCTCTTTTGGGTCATGAGCTAAATCTTGAAATTGATACTGAGGGGATGAAACTTCAATCAAGTGGAACGTATCGTTATGATGTAGCCGAGCAAGGGTTGAGGAGTGTTGGCGGTGGAGAGCTTGAGGGCGAACACATAAAACTACTTCGCTTGATTGGCTCGCGGCCATTGAATGTGCTGGTTCAAATCGGTGGTGTTGCGCCGCTTCTTGTAGCTTGTGCAGCCGTTGCTCGTCAGCATGCCTCGATAGACTAAGCTGCTCCGATATTTATAAGGGGTAGGGTGTGATATAATATCCGCAGTTATGAGTACAGAAAAAAATATGGAAGACATTGTTAGTTTGGCAAAGCGCCGTGGGTTTATTTATCCTGGCTCTGATGTATATGGCGGTTTGAGTGGGACATGGGACTTTGGTCCACTTGGCGTGCAATTGAAGCGCAATATTATGAACCTGTGGTGGAAAATGTTCGTTGACGAACGTGATGATATGTACGGCGTTGATGCTGCAATTTTGATGAACCAAAAAGTGTGGCAGGCAAGTGGACATGTTGATACGTTTAACGACCCGCTTGTAGAAGATCTAGAAACAAAGCAGCGTTTTCGTGCCGACCATTTACTTAAAGATGCTGGTCATAACGTTGATGGACTCAGCCTTGAACAATTGACGCAGCTGATTCGTGACAACAAAGTCAAAAGTCCAAATGGCAACGAGCTTTCTGATGTACGCACCTTTAATATGATGTTCCAAACAACGGTTGGGCCGGTGGCGGATGATAAGTCGATTAGCTACTTGCGTCCAGAGACTGCCCAAGGTATCTTTACCAATTACAAAAATGTTGTCGACTCGTTTTATCCAGACTTGCCTTTCGGTATTGCTCAGCAGGGTAAAGCCTTCCGTAACGAAATTAGCCCACGAGATTTCATTTTCCGTTCACGTGAGTTTGAACAAATGGAAATTGAATACTTTGTTGACCCAGCTAAGTGGGAGGAGTCTTTTGAGCACTGGCGCCAGATGGTATGGAAATGGACGCAGGCGCTTGGTCTCTCGGACGAACACGTCCACGAACTCGAAGTTGGTGAAGAAGATCGAGCCCACTACAGCAAGCGTACTATCGACTTTGAATTTGATTTTCCAATTGGCCGTGAAGAACTTCTTGGCCTCGCATACCGCACCGACTTTGATCTTGGGAATATCCAACGGGAGAGTGGTAAAAATATGGAATATACCGTAAAGGGCGACAACACTAAATTCGTTCCGCACGTTATTGAACCGTCGTTTGGAGTCGAACGTGCCCTAATGGCCGTGATGACTGCGGCTTACACTGAAGATGAAGTGAACGGAGATAAGCGTATTGTGATGAAATTCCCAGAACATCTTGCTCCAGTTCGATTCGCTGTATCACCATTAGTGCGCAACAAGCCAGAATTGGTTGCGAAAGCCCGTGAAGTTTATGAACTTTTGAAGAAAAAATACGGTGCCGTGATGTGGGACGACAACGGAAACATTGGAAAGCGCTACCGTCGCCAAGATGAAATTGGAACACCGCACTGTGTTGTGGTTGACTTTGATACACTCGAAACTGACGGATTGGTTTCGGTGCGTGATCGTGATACAACTGAGCAGCGCCGAGTGAAGCCAGAGGAACTATAGCTGATACAATAAAGCATATGATTGTGTACTATACTGATGGCTCAGCGAGCCCAAACCCTGGCCCCGGCGGCTTCGCCGTTATTAAAAATGGTGTTCCGCATGTTTTGGGCAGCGAAGACGGTGAAACGACCAATATCCGTATGGAAGGCAAAGCAATAATTGCCGCCCTGAAAGACAGTGCTGGCGAACACGCCGAAATTTTCACCGATAGTGAATTTTGGATTAACGTTATTACGAAATGGGCACCTGGTTGGGAAGCAAAAGGCTGGAAGAAAAAGGGTGGTGAGATTAAGAATCTTGATATTGTTCAAGAGGTATATCCTCTGTACCAAAGTTCAAATGCGACGCTAACATGGGTGCGTGGTCACGAGGGCGATGAAGGGAACGAATTAGCCGACGAATGGGCAAATAAAGCCCGTGAGGGCGTACGCCTTTAAAGAACGTTTGATTCGGGTATAATAAAACCTGTTGCTTAAATGGGGAATACACACATATGGATACAGAAATGACCGATACTACAGCGGCTGAAAAGCCTGATTTTGATATTTTTCTTTGGGCTAATCAAACTGATGCAGTAAAAAATGACTTGAATGTAGAATTTTTTTTGTTCAATAAAAACTACACCCCATATACGACAACTATCTCCGACGAATTAAATGCTCAAATAAAGGCGCTCTTTTTATTCGACATCGTGAATGATGTCGTACTGGGTGCGGGTATTGGCATGGTTATCCGTGATTACGAATTGAGCGAGAAAGAAGATAACGTATTGTTGCGTACCGACCTTGCAAAAGTAGGGCGTGCGGAGACACTAATTCACCTTATTGAAAAAGAACGTAGCGACATCGTTGAGTTTAGCGAGCAAGAGCATGAGTTCAAGCGCATTAAAGGAATTGTGGCTCGCTTTAGTAAGAAAGATGGCAGCGGGGTGTTTTATAGCATCAAACAGGTGAGTAGCGGCAACGCTATCCAGGGTGCGACTGCCTGGCAATTCGAAAATGGCACCTTTAAAGCTTTTGCGCCCGATTTTGGGTGGAAGGTGCCGAGTGACAACCAGGTATTAATTGTTAGTGGAAACATTTTTATCTTTAACCAGCCTAAATTCGAGCGGTTATTTAACTATGAATATAAAAAGCAGCTTCTGGCCGACCAGAAAGTAGCTGAAATCGAAAAGGCCTACAAATTAAGTTTCCCTGACGGTCTTGATTTACAGATGCTTGTTCAAGATCGTAAAAAGATTGTCAACAAGCTGCAAAAGCTGGAGGTGGGAGCTGTTACTCAAGACCAGGCGCTAGAGTATGCCGACACGATGCAACTTGAACTCATGAGCGACGATCAAGGCGCCATCATCATTATGGACGGCAACGACCTCGACATGTTTGTGAACTTAATTAATGAAGATTACATTACTAGTGAACTTACTGGCAAACGATACGAAATTAAAAGTAAAAAACTTCTCGATGAGCCAGAGGGTGAACCGCCACGAGGATAATGTTGGGTTAATTCACCCATACTTCATTTTCTTCGACTATAATAGAAGTAATGAATCAAAGTCTGGCGTTAGAGATTTTACTTTCGGGGGAAAGTGCATTGTTGACCGGTCCTGCAGGGGCTGGCAAGACGTATGTATTAAACCAATTTATTGCGCTTGCCAAGCGTGACGGCAAGTACGTTTCGGTAACAGCCACGACTGGCCTTGCTGCCACGCATTTAGGCGGAACAACTATTCATAGCTGGGCCGGGATTGGCGTCAACGATTATTTGCCAAATGGTTTTGCTGATCACATTGCCAAAGGTCGTCGTGAAATTATTGAGAAAACAGATGTGCTGGTTATTGATGAAATCAGTATGCTCCATGATTTTCGACTCGATATGGTTGACGAAGTTTGCCGTCTAGTTCGTAAAAAACCTGACATGCCGTTTGGGGGGATTCAAATTATTATGTCAGGTGATTTTTTCCAATTACCACCAATTAATCGTGGTGACGCACGGGCGGGTAGTTTTGTGGTAAACGCTGACGTCTGGCAAGAACTCGACCCAGTGATTTGCTACCTTGAGGAGCAACACCGTCAGGACGATACCCAACTGATAGAAATTTTGAATGCAATTCGGGCAGGGGACGTGAGGCGTACTCATGCTGAATTACTTTTGTCTCGCACCGAAGTATACCCCGATGACCTTGAGCGACTAACGGAGCTTCATACGGTCAATGTTGACGTCGACATACTTAACGAGGCAAAGTTGGCAGACATCGACGCTGATGAGATATCGTATGAACAGTCGAGTACCGGTAGCGAGCAGTATATTGACACTTTGCAGCGGTCTGTATTGGCACCAAGAACATTGAGGCTTAAACAAGGCGCTTTAGTAATGGCAGTTAAAAATAGCCCAGACCGAAAATATGTGAATGGCAGTATTGGTACGGTAATTGGTTTTGCCCCGCATACCGAATATCCCATCGTGGCTTTTCAGCATGGCAAAGAAGTGACGATGGAGCCTGATACGTGGGAGCTGCGTGACGGTGATAAGAAGCGAGCAGGCATTACTCAAATTCCGTTACGTTTGGCGTGGGCTATTACGGTACATAAATCGCAAGGAATGACACTTGATGCGGCCCGAATTGACCTTCGTAAAGCATTTGTCGAGGGGATGGGGTACGTAGCGCTCAGCCGGGTAAAAAATATCGATAATCTTTATTTGTCAGGCATTAATCAAATGGCTCTGAGGGTAAGCCCTGAAGCGCAGCTGATTGATATTCATTTGCGTGACAAGGCCAACGAGGCCCGTCAACGGTTTTCGCATCTTGAGAAGAAAGTTCAAAAGCGGGCCGCGTCACCACCAAAAGAAATAGAAAGCTCTAAAGTAAGCTGGGCACAGAAAATTGCAAAAATGCGCGAGATATATCCAAACGCCTATCGCCCGTGGTTGCAGCGTCATGACGATGAGCTTCGTCAGTATTTTCAGCAAGGTGAGTCGGTTGCTCAGCTAAGTAAGCGCCTTGGTAGGCACGAGGGCTCTATTACTATGCGATTAGAAAAATTATTTGGAGAAGTGCAATAAACACTATGAAAGAACCATTCGCAAAAACAGAATTGAAAATTGCCGTCATTGGTGGGGGAACTGGGAGTTTTACGATGCTATCGGCGCTAAAAAAACATACCTCACAAATTGCGGCAATTGTAAGTATGGCCGATGACGGTGGGAGCACTGGGGTGCTGCGTGATGAACTTGGGACTTTGCCGCCAGGTGATGTTCGTCAATGTTTGGTAGCGTTAAGTGATTCACCTAAAGTCCGCGAGCTATTTGAATATAGGTTTGACGCCGGGACGTTTAGTGGTCACTCCTTTGGCAATGTTCTGCTGACGGCACTAGAAAAGATCTCGGGCGATTTTAGCCAGGCAGTTGAAACGGCATCAGAAATTTTGCGTATCCGTGGGGCGGTTATACCAGCTACGCTAGATGATGTGCGACTAAAGATGACATGGAAAGACCAAAGCCTGGTTCTTCAGGGTGAACGGGTGATTGATGCTGGTAATTTTCAACACGACCCTCGCAAAGCGCAGCTTTCTTTGACGCCGAGAGCGACTCCAAACCAGCGGGCGATTGCGGCAATTGAACAGGCTGATATTGTGGTTGTCGCACCCGGTGATTTGTACACATCGCTCGGGCCGCTTTTGGTGATCGATGGCATTGGCGAAGCTCTCGCTCGTACTAACGCTAAGGTATTTTACGTTGCTAACCTTGTCAGTAAACAGGGTCAAACTGATGGCTTCACTGTGAGCGACCATGCATCTGAAATTGAACGGTTTGCGGGGGCGCCGTTCCTCGATTATGTTCTTTACAATCAAGAAGCACCAAGCGATAGGATCGCACAGCGCTACAAGGACGAAGGGGGCTACATTACGTTAGCCGATGTTGATATACTTTCAACCGAACACTATCAAGCGGTTGGCGGCAATTTTTTGGGCCAAATGGCTCGTGTTAATCAGGCTGATACCCTTATCGGTAAACGTTCGTTGATACGACACGACGCAGACGCCGTAGCAGCATTAATGTTAGATTTATACGAGCATGGCCGAGCGTAGTCGAATTTTTCAGTGTATCGACCTTGATAGGACATTGTTTGACACATCGCAGTTTGTGAAAGCTTTGACTGACGAAGTTGATGCAATTGATCCGGGCGTTGGGACAGCGCTTGATGAACGTTACGAACGCGACTATAAAAGCGAAACGACATTTTTCTTATTGCGGACTCTTCGTGAAGAGCGAGGGGATAGTTGGTTTGAAGCGACGGTGCGACGGGTCGTACGGCGTATCGGCGGGTCAGCGTTACTTCTTGATGATAGTAATGAACGGATCACACAGGCGGATTCACTAACCTCATTGCGTCCATCATGGGGTATATTAACGTATGGAGATGCCATTGATCAGCAGATGAAAGCCCGTATTGTGGGGCTTGGTTCGGCGCCATTTTTATTAACCGGCTCACCCAGTAAGGGCGCACTGATTGCTAGTTGGCAGCAACCAGATGGTACATTTCAGCTTCCCGAAGCATATGGCGGGCAATATGCCGACGCCGTTACCCTTGAAGATGATAAACTCCGTGCATTTTATGGGCTTCCAGACACAGCATTCGGGTTTTGGATCACGCATGACCCTGACGCCGAGGCGAAGCTTGAGGCCGCACAGCGGGAGCATAAGGTGGGACGAATAACTATTATTCGCTCTCTGACTGAAACTGCTGACTATATATCAAAAATTACTACACTATCTGATTGAAAGTAATCAATACATTGTAGGTGAATTATAGGGGTGGGCATAATATTTACTTCACAGTTTTCCCCAATATTGTGGATAAATGAACACCTATAATAAAAAATGTCAAAATTGGGGGTTGTAGTGGGTAATTGTGGGTAGTATGATGAGTCCAAGTGGAAAACGAAACCACAAGACAAACACCATACATTAAAAAAATAACTCTAGCACCCCTTAGGAAAGAACAGTGGCCCAAGTAGATTATTTTGAACGAAGACTCGATGATAAGCGTCGATTAACGATACCATCTGAGCTTCGAACAGAATTTAACTCGGGCGTCGTCCTGACGAGGGGATTTGGCACATATTTGCACCTGTATCCAAAATCGGTATGGGAGCGAGAAGTTGAACCTGCGTTGAGCGCTACTGGCAGCATTCTTGATGAAACAATTGCTGACATGAACGTCCAATTTAGGCGGGGTAAAACTGAAGCCGAGCTCGACGAAAAACAAGGTCGTATTACGGTAGAACAGCATTTGCTGGACTACGCAGGTATTACAAAAGACATTGTTGCCGTCAGAGCAGGCCAATATTGGCGCCTTATCGCTGGAGAAGCCTGAATCGTCCGAATGTCGGTTCTTTAAAAACTAAAACTGAAAAAGAAAACTCTCGAGATCAACTATCTGGTAGTGAGGCGTGGTATGCGGGAACACATTAAACACCCCGTTGTTCTTTCTTCAAAAAACACACCTCCCAAACTCCACCTCACATAAGTCTCTCAACAAGCAGTTGCCCTAGGGTATGAGCTGCCACTTTGGCGCCCCCGTTTAAGGCAACCGCACGACTTTTGAAGGTATGCTTAGCATACTTTATAAAAACAAACACAACCTAGCGAAAACAAACAGCTTCACTATCGGTTAGGTGATCTCGAAAAATTCCGAGTAAAGAACGTAAAATATGAAGTTCTTCATATTTTCGTTATTTCGAGGAATTTGCTGAGATATGGTTTATCCATATCTCGGTCTCTTCTAAGTAACGAATGTTATAATGGAGGAGATGAGTAAAGAACATCCACCACATCATGTTCCGGTTTTATTCGATGCAGTACTGCGAGAACTAGCGCCAAAAGCAGGTGAGTCATATCTTGATCTAACCGCTGGCTATGCTGGTCACGCTAACGCTGTGCTCGAATTAACCCACAACGATAAGGAGAGTGTTCTGGTTGATAGGGATGATTATGCGATTTCGCATCTTCAATACCTAAAAGACCGGGGCGTTCGTCTTATGCACACCGATTTTGTATCTGCGGCAACGCAGCTCTATGAAGAGGGTAGCGCATTCGATCTTATCTTGATTGATCTGGGGGTGTCGTCACCACAGCTCGATCAGGGCGAACGGGGGTTTTCATTCAAGGAAAATGGTCCATTGGATATGCGTATGGATCGAACCCAAAGCTATACAGCGGCGGATTTGGTAAATACTGCATCGATTCAAGAACTCGCAACTGTCATTCATGAATACGGCGAAGAACCGTACATGCAGGCAAGGCACATCGCTGAGCAGATAGTCGCTAATCGACCATTTTACGAGACTGAACCACTCGCAGCACTCATTAAGCAAAACTATCGTGGCCGGCAGGGTAAAATCCATCCAGCTACGCGTACTTTTCAAGCGCTCCGCATTGCCGTCAACGACGAACTCGGGCAAGTCAAAGCAATTTTACCGCTCATTCCGCAACTTCTTAAGAAGAATGGCAGGGTTGGGATTATTAGCTTTCATAGTCTCGAGGATCGCCTGGTGAAACGCTTCTTCAAAGAACAAGAAGAAGCGGGGTTTGAATCAGAACTTCATACTCTTACCAAGAAACCGATTTCAGGAGCAACCGACGATGTTCACAATCTGCGATCACGGAGTGCAAAGCTTCGGGTCGCTGTGAAAAAATAAACAAAAAAAGAAAGGGCACACACCAATGCCAGTTCACATCACAGTACAGTACGCTGACCAGCCACAAATCGTGGCAGTACGCGTAAAGTAGCCAAAATAGCTCCCGGCACGCTATCTCATAGCAGCGAGCAGGGGAGCATCTGGTCCAACCGAGCCTAAAGCTTGGAAGAGCCTAAAACAAACAAAAACCAAACAAAAAAACCACCACATGTCACAAAACAATTACTACGTATCGAGGCGCCAGCAAAACTGGTCTCGAAACCAAAACACTACACGCTTTCAATCTGCGGTCAAACTTGGCCCCGTTGCACACACCGTGCTCGTTGCTTTGATGATTGTTGTACTTGGCTTGATTTACGTCACGCAGGCAACCCGGACCACTGGCTACGACTACGAAGCACAGAAGATTGACAGTAAAATTGCAGACTATAGCGAGCAAAAGAGCGAACTTGAAGTTGAGAACGCACGGCTCACTGCACTTGAAACTGTGAAGAGTAGTAGTGTGGCAAAAGAGATGACAACAGCGTCGAACACTCAATACGTACAAGAATAATCAATTATGAAGCCTGAACTACGCATTGGCAGCCGCTCACGCATTTTGGCCGGTATCGTTTTGACAATCACGGCCATTTTTATCGTACGGCTTTTTTATTTGCAGATTATTCAGCACGGGCATTATGTCGAGCTTGCTCAGGCCGAACAAGTGAAGCGCGAGCGGTTACCAGCAACCCGTGGTGAAATTTATGCACTCAATGGTTCGACTCCCGTTAAACTAGTATTAAATGAGACGGTATATACGGTGTTCGTTGATCCAGCCGTCATTAATGAATCGGGTGAAAAGGATGCCATTGCCTCGGTTATGAAGGCAGTTGCTGGTGGCAACGTACGGGATAATTTTGAAGAGTTATTAACAGTTAAGGATAGTCGATATCAAATTATCGCAACTCGTGTGACCAGGGCCCAGGCTGATAAAATTAAAGACAAGCACCTAAAAGGTATTGGCTTTCAGGCTGTCTCTCAGCGTGTATACCCAGAGGGGCAGCTTGCCTCACAAGTACTTGGGTTCGTGAATGCTGAAGGCGTGGGTAATTATGGTATCGAGGGATACTTGAATGATGAGCTAGACGGCGTCGACGGTAGGCTTGAGACGGTGACCGACGTAAGTGACGTGCCGCTGACAGTTGGAACGGGAAATATTCGTATTGCAGCTCAAGATGGTAAAAATATCGTAATGACTATCGACCGAAATGTGCAATCTAAGGTTGAGCAAGCGCTCGCTGATGGGATTGCACGTTCTCATGCAACCGATGCGAGTGTTGTTGTTATGGACCCAATGACGGGAAGGGTGATGGCGATGGCTAATTTACCCACCTATGATCCAGCAAAATACTATGAAGTAACGGATGCAGCGCTATTTAATAATGGAACAGTTTCGGTGCCGTATGAACCTGGCTCGGATGTGAAAACCTATACGATGGCAACGGCCATTGATCAGAATGTTGCAAGGCCCACGGACACCTATAACAATACCGATTATATTAAAATTGAGGATCGAACAATTACTAATGCAACGAAGGGCCATACTGGTGTAATTTCGTTCCAGACGGCACTAACGTGGTCTCTTAATACTGGCTTTGTGACATTGGCCGAACGACTTGGTAACGGATCCGAAATTACCAGAAAAGCTCGTGATACAATGTACCAATATTTTCACGATCGATTAGGGTTAGGTCAATTAACTGGGATTGAGCTTGCCAATGAGCAAAAGGGAATCATAATTTCACCAGATAATGTTGATGGAAATGCCGTTAGGTATTCTAACATGGCGTTTGGACAGGGCCTTGATGCGACTATTATTCAGGTTGCTACTGGCTTCAGCGCCATTATTAATGGGGGTAACTACTATAAGCCAACTATTATTGCGGGTACAGTATCAGATGACGGCGACTTTATGAAGCATTCTGACCCAGCGCCTATTAAGAGGGGCGTAGTGAAACCTACAACGTCTTCTGCAATTAGAGAAATGACTCATACGGCTCGGGCGACGTTCCGAGGTATTGATAAGCCCGGATATTATGTTGGCGGAAAAACAGGAACATCTCAGGTCATTAAAGATGGCGTGTACGCCGATGATGAAACGATTGCAACCTACCTCGGGTACGGTGGAAGTGACATAGATCATCCAGAGTATGTCATAATGGTATCAGTCCACGGCGACCACAGAGTGCTCGGTGGTTCGACGGACGCAATGCCGATTTTTACCGACATTTCAAATTGGATGCTTGATTATCTAAAAATTCAACCGAAAGGCTAGCATGGAAATTGTGACACAAACATTAAATGATGCAATGGTACGAACGTTTATATTAAGTGTATCGGCATTTTTGCTCGCTATGATGTTGACGCCGATATATACATATCTCGCATATCGCCACAAGTTTTGGAAGCGACAGCGAACTGAGAGTACTACTGGTGAAGAGCTGAAGGTATTCACAAAACTCCACGAAAATAAGTTTAAGCGAAACATACCAACCATGGCAGGTATGGTATTTGTGCTTGCCATTGTACTTGTGACGTTCTTCTTCAATCTTGACCGTCGTGAAACTTGGCTGCCGCTCGCTGCCTTAGCGGGTGGGGCGGTGGTAGGGTTGATTGACGATATTATTAATATTCGGGGCGGTGGCAAGGGTGTTGCCGGCCTGCGTTCGTGGCTAAAGTTTTTGATGATTGCGACAATGGGCCTGGTGCTTGGGTGGTTTTTCTATGACAAGCTCGACGTGGTAGCTGTTACGGTGCCATTTATTGGTCAGTGGCACCTTGGTTGGCTTATTGTTCCGCTCTTTGCCTTCGTGGTGGTTGCAACCGGTAATGCTGTAAATATTAGTGACGGGCTTGATGGACTTGCTGGCGGGATGGCGTCGATTGCTTTTGGTAGCTTTGGGGTCATTTCAATTTTGCAGGGAAATGTTTTGATGGCAGGCTTCTGTTTCACGGTCGTCGGTTCGCTGCTAAGCTACTTGTGGTTTAATATATACCCAGCCAGATTTTTCATGGGGGATGTTGGAAGCTTTGCGCTCGGTGCATCGCTTGGCGTGGTGGCAATGCTAACAGACACGATTTTTATTCTGCCAATTATCGGGTTGTTATTTGTTGTTGAGGCTGGCTCAAGTCTGATTCAGATTACAAGTAAAAAATTATTTAAGCGCAAAGTATTTATTTCGGCGCCAATTCATCACCACCTTGAAGCAACTGGCTGGCCAGAAACTAAAATTACCATGCGGTTTTGGGTTATCGCTGCGGTCACCTCGTTTATCGGTGTGATGATAGCGATTGCCGGTGGTGATGTGTAGGTATGGCAACCGGGTGGCAGAGCACTCGTCGAACGGCCGTCCCCGAAGGTGTTGTACGAAAGCACCACGGCGACCGTTTAATCGGAGTTTTTACTGTGCTTTTGATGCTGATTGGGTTATTGGTTATTTATGCAATTGGCCCGCAGCGTGCAAACTTGCTTAATTCGGTATTTGGGTCGAGCTATTCAGGCGTGTACTTCTTTTTGAAGCAGGGTCTAAGTATGGCGCTTGCAATGGGTGCATTTTGGCTATTTTCAAAACTGCCGTATGAGTGGGTGCTGAAATATGGTACGGCAGTGTTGTGGGCTGGATTTATTGCCTGTGCTGCGTTAGCGTTTGGTGGGTGGACAGGGATGATAGAGCCTGTTAATGGCGCTGTGCGTTGGATTACACTTGGTCCGCTCGGGAGTGTCCAGCCTGCTGAGATTCTTAAATTTGGACTACTACTATATTTAGCCGTTTTTTTGGCGATACGAGTAAAGCAGCAAAAAATTAATGACCTAAAAGAGACGTTATTTCCCGTTGGCGTATTGACGGCTGCCGCACTACTATTTGTGATTGTGATTCAGAAGGACTTGGGTACTGGAATGTCCTTGACGGCGATTGTTGCCACGATGTTGTTCGTGGCTGGTATTAACAGAAAAATTATTTTCGGGGTAATCGGCATTCTACTAGTGGCGGGGAGTCTACTTATTGTCACGTCGCCGCACCGTATTGAACGAGTTGCAACCTATCTTCAGGGTGATAATACATCAACTGATGATGCCGACGCCTATCATATTCAACATGCCAAAATCGCCATTGGTTCTGGGGGCGTGTTTGGGGTTGGAATAGGGGATAGCGTCCAGGCTTCGGGCTACTTACCGGAGGCCATTAACGACTCAATTTTTGCTATCATCGGCGAAACATTTGGCTTCATTGGTACGACGGCGTTGATCGTATTGTTTGTGGCGCTATTGATGCGACTATTGAATGTAATGGACCATATGGTGGACGTGCGTCTTAAGCTCCTTGCGGCGGGTGTCTTTGGTTGGCTGGGCGCCCATGTTATCCTAAATATAGCCGCTATGATTGGCATCTTCCCGCTTACGGGCATCACGTTACCGTTGCTCAGTTACGGTGGGACTAGTATGATTTTTATGGCAGCGGCGCTTGGGGTAGTGTTCCAGCTCTCCAAATATACTGTACACCCATCACTATTAAAGGAGGAGACCAATGAAAATTCTCGCCGTGGGCGGGGGGTCGGGCGGACACGTTACGCCGGTCGTCGCAGTACTTAAAGAGATTCGTGACCAGCACCCGAGGGCAGAGCTCCGCTTTTGGTGCGATACTTCGTTTGCTGTTCAGGCGAAGTCTATTGTTGGCAGCTACGATAATTCTATCCCTATAGAGACGATTATTTCCGGTAAATTGCGTCGCTACCATCATCTAACAGTATGGCAGCACCTCGCTTGGGGATCATTGATATGGCAAAATGTTATTGATTTATTTAAAGTTTCGGTAGGTTTTTTTCAAAGCCTCATTAAGCTGATATTATGGCGCCCAAATGTTGTTTTTACAAAAGGCGGGTTTGTGTGCTTACCTGTGGGCATAGCCGCTCGTGTGTTGGGTATACCGTTGGTTATTCACGATTCTGATGCTCACCCAGGCCTCACAAACCGCATACTATCACGGTGGGCGACATCAATTGGAACTGGCGCACCGCTCGAGTATTATTTGTACCCATCAGAGAAATCACACTACGTTGGCATACCCATCAGCAAGGCGTTCAAAAGAGCTACCGACAGCGAACGTGCCTCGATTAAACGTGCTTGGGGTGTTGATGCTGCTAAGCCGCTACTTGTGGTGACAGGTGGAGGGCTTGGTGCCCGTCGGCTCAATGAAGCAACACTTGCCGTCCTTGATGAATTAAAGCAGCTGGTGTCAGTGGTACTTGTTTCTGGCAAGGGCCATTACGACGAGCTACGTACTCGCTACCCAAAGGATAACAAGGGTTTTCAGTTACATTCGTTCGTGACGAACATGCACGAATTGCTCGGAGCGGCGGATATTGTGGTGACACGAGCCGGGGCTACAACTATTTTGGAATTAGCAGCGCTTCATACGCCAACTATCTTGGTGCCAAATGCTGCGCTGACTGGTGGTCATCAGATAAAAAATGCTCGTGTATATGAAGAGGCACAGGTGGCGATTGTTCTTAATGAGGATGAAATGGTTGAACGTCCAAAACTATTGGTAGCAGCGGTTCGGTCGTACCTAAACGACCCAAAAACAACCAAAGCAATGGCTGCACGGTTTGGTAAGTTTGCAAGACCGCACGCCGCAAAAGATATGGCCGAGCTAATTCTGGCGGCAGCTAAGTAAGGTATAATAAGCATAACCATGGTATTTAAGTTTTTTCCTCGTGCCAAAGACGAACCGGTTCCTAGGCGTCGGCAAGTGACCACCGATGACCAGCCGCCGCCATCATCATCACCGAGCGGGCAGTATCGGCGAAACCAAACGTTGAGCGGGTATCGTCGTGATACCTACGATGAGTCGACGAGGCAAAAGGCACACCAGCTAGTTATCCAGCGCCGTCGGCTGGGCGGGATATTTGCGATTGTCTTAACGGTCAGCGTGACACTATTGCTACTAGTGTGGCAATTGATTGTACAGGTGCATATAACTACCTCAACGAAGCAGCTGACTAGCTCGCTAAATATATCGGGCTACGAACAGTATGTGAATGAATATTTAAACCTCAACCCGGCTCAACGCCTGCGGTTTGCACTTGATGAGACGGCCTTGAGTACGTACGTATCAATGCAGGCTCCCGAGGTGGCGTCGATAACTGTTAAGGGCAGTGCCGGTATTGCTGAGGCAACGGCTGCAGTGACGTTTCGCACCCCAGTTGCTGGCTGGCAAATTAATAGCAAGCAGTACTATGTGGATGCGGCCGGCGTGGTATTTGATAAGAATTATTACAGTACACCCGCTGTGCAGATTGTTGATGAAAGTGGGATTACGCCCGATCAGGGTGGGGCAGTAGTGGGGACGCGGCTACTTGGCTTTCTGGGAAGGGTAGTGTCGGGAGCGCAGGGTAGGGGATATAGTGTTACAAAGGCGGTTCTTCCTGAGGGTACAACTCGTGAGCTTGATGTGTATTTTGATGGCATGACAACTCGGGTAAAGCTGTCGGTAGAGAGGGGAGCAGGGGAGCAGCTTGAGGATGCACAACGGTCGTTAGTGTACTTGAAAGCTCGTGGCGTGGTGCCCGCATACATTGACGTGCGCGTGGCTGGCCGAGCTGCATATAAATAATATTCTAGTACTCTCTTCCCCCTTTTTTCTAAAACTCATGTTCTATTTTTGTTCTATGTATGATTTGTAAAAAAACCATATCAAAATATCATAATACAGAAAAGTCAAAAAGTGGGGAAGGAGAGCAGAAGTAGAGAAGTATATAATCATTTAACAGAAATGCAAATGCGGGCTTACGGGTGTGGAAAACTTGTGCCATGATGGTGTGCGATGTATATTTTTACAACATGTGACCTATAGGTGTACTTGAGTGTGGTCGTAGAAGTGCGCATATGGACTTAGAAGTCGAGATTTTGGGCCGATACGTGTTACCACTACTCTTGTAGTAGTAATATAGATGGATGTGTACTCATCTTAAATCTCATATATTAGTTTCGTAAAAGGTACATTGTGCGACGTTAAGTCTATAGCTCGAGTTCGATTCATCATGCCACTCTTCCGCCCTGATTTTGAAAAATATTTTTGTGTTTCGTTTTGTTTTTTGTGTGCGCATCTTCCCCGCATCGTCAATTACCTATTTTCGCAGACTGGACATTCATATGTGCTTATACGCATCTTATTTGTGACTATATGGTTAATGTTCTAAATATGTTCTATATTTTTTCACCCTTTATACAAGGGGTAAAACGAGGGTACTTTCCTTACCTCTGTTATAACAGGGGTAAAAATGGCTCGCCTTTTTAGGTGTATTAATAGCAGTTACGGCCTAAAAATGGCCGTAACGGGCTAATTGTTCGAACTTTGGTTCACGGAGCGATAACGTGGTTATTATGCCTTCTGGCGTTAAATCATAGCCAGTGACGGTAATTTCGGTGCCGTCAACAATAGCTGTGGCTTCCACGGGTTGTGGGTGGCCAATGGCATAGGCTAAGCGGACGAAGGCTTCATGAGCGTCGTATTGTTTTAGATAGTCGACAGCAATCTTACGGGCCATGTATGCGCCCGAGCGATCGACTTTGGTGCCATCTTTGCCGCTGAAGGCGCCGCCGCCAAGCGGGACACGTGGGCCGTAGTTGTCGACGGCAAGTTTGCGACCAGTCAGGCCAGCGTCAGCATCAAAGCCGCCGATGTTCCAATCGCCGGCTGGGTTAATGTGGAGTATCGGGCCTTTGACTGCTGTGTGGGCGAGTGGTTCTTGGACAAGCCACTGTTTTACTTGTTTTGTGAGGGCGGGGCGGGGAGCGTACTGGAAGCTGGCAACAATGGCGACGACTTCCCCATTCTTGATAGTGACCTGCGTCTTGCCATCGTATGGCCATGTTTTGTATAAAAATTTATTAAGGCTGCGAGCCAAGACATATTCGAGAGGGAGGTAGTCGGGGGTTTCGTCGGTGGCATACCCTACCATAATGCCTTGATCCCCTGCTCCGCCAGTGGTCACGCCCTGGGAAATTTCTGGGCTTTGGGCTGCGAGTCGTTCGATTATTTCGTATGACTGGCCGTTTGCCTGCGTGCCGACAATCCGCTCGACAATTGCCTTGATATCAACAGAGTTGGCAACAGAGGTCACCTCACCTGTTATGAAAATGGTGCCGTGACCCCCCGCTACGTCGACTGCTACCCGTGCAAACGGATCTTCACGCAGATACGCATCAAGGATGGCATCCGAGATTTGGTCGCATAGTTTATCGGGGTGTTTTGGCGAGACGCTTTCGGCAGTGCGAATTTCCACCTCTGTTGTAACAGGGGCCGGTTTTGATGGTTGTTTTGGCATAAAAATACTCCTTTATCGTATCTGTCCGCCCATCATAGGCCAGAAGAAGATACCAAGGAGTTCGAGGTTTCGTGTTATCTTCCCCTGCTTTTCAGGGCTAGATGTGGCACCGTGATGTAAACACCCGGTTGCCGGCAGGTCGCTGAGCTAGTTCTCTCGCTGCACTCTGGATACGGTGAATTGTTAATACTACTTTAATATAGCAGATTTTCGCCAAAAAGCGAGAACCCCGCACCCCGAAGGGCGCTGGGCTCTCGACGGGGTTGCGGGGTTAGGTGTAAGTGACGGTGACAGGGCGGCCAAGTTCGGGTGCCATAACGAGCGTATTTCTCAGCTGTTCATTGAGAGTATCAAGCTCGGTCTGGATGCGGAAGATCTCGATTTCCGCTTGTCCACGCTGCTGATCAGTGTAGTACGTGCCGGCAAGGTAGGACAAGTACTTGTTGAGCTGTACGAGTCGGTAGTTGATCTCTGTGATGAGCCGATGTGCTTCGGCGCTCACCACGTGGCCAACATACCCGGGGCTAAACAAAGCCCCAAGTTCTGCTATTGCATCTGCGGCGTCCTCTGGTTGTTCAGTCACATCGATTCCTTCCTCTGGGGTGAATACGATTTCACTACTATAACAGAAAAACTACAGGAGGCAAATTATTCAGTTGGCGTTGGTGTGCTCTTGCGCTTACGAGTACGTTTTCGCTTCTTCTTTGCGGGGACTTCTCCCCCATGTTCGGCAGCGATTTGAGATTCGGGCGTGGCGATAATTTGTTCGACGGCTTTAGCGCCGGCGTCAATTGGCCAAAGCTTAGCTTGTGAGGTTGATTGTGGCTGGTTAGATTGCCTTACGGCTTCGGGGTTTACCTGTGGTTGCAAACTGGCTGGCGTGTCAATAAGTGCTTTTATTTCAGCTTCGACATCACTGCGGGTACGGCTATAGAGGCGACGTGAGTTTTCGACGATGCGTCCGCTGTTGTCGATTTGTTCGGCTGGCAATTTAAGTGTCGTAGCGCTAAATGCTGGCGCCTTTTCTCCGTTTATTACCATATTAATAATGAAATGGCGGTTGTGCATTTGCAGGAGGTCGCCGGCTTCAAATTGTGGTTCGAATTGCTTTGAAAGGATCGGCGCATCGTCGGCAGAAACACGGAATGAAATCATCGTACCCACGTTACCGAATACGGCGTCACGGACAGTGTCGGTCATCTGGCTGATGTACTGGTTAGCGACGGTTAGGTTAAGGCCGTACTTGCGGGCTTCAGACAGAATGGTGGCGAATGAATCGGTGGCGAAGTTTTGGAATTCATCGACGTACAAATAAAACGGACGACGATCGGCAATATTTGGAATGTCGCTTCGGCTCATGGCCGCCAGCTGGATTTTTGTTACCAAGAATGAACCGAGGATTGCGGCGTTGTCTTCACCAATTAAGCCTTTAGAAAGGTTGACGATGAGGATTTTGCCCTCGTCCATAATTTCACGGATGTTAAAGGTCGATTTTGGCTGGCCGATAATATTACGGATGGTTGGGTTGGCGGTAAATGCCCCTACCTTGTTAAGGACCGGTGCAATTGCCTCGGCCTGGAATTTATCATTCCAGCTGGCAAATTCGACGTTCCAGAATTGCAGTACGACGCTGTCGGTACAGTAGCTGAGTGTTTCTTTGCGGAATTTTTTGTCGGTTAGCATACGGGAGATATCTAGCATGGTAGTTGATGGTCGGTCCAAAAGCGCCAAAATGGTATAGCGCAAAATATACTCGAGCCGTGGCCCCCAACTATCGCCGAACATACGCTTCAAAACACCGATTACCTCAGAGCTAATATTGCTTTTTTGCTCGGGATTGGTTACTTCCAGCGGGTTAAAACCTACAGGGAAAGCGGTGTCGGCTGGGTTGAAGTACACAACATCTTGCATTCGGCTACCTGGTATAAAGCGCATGTTGTTGACCGCTAAGTCGCCGTGTGGGTCAATGATAGCGTAGCCTTGGTCGTGGAAAATATCGCTGAGTGCAAATAGCTCAAGTAGCCCCGACTTCCCCGCCCCAGTTTGTCCAATTATATAAACGTGACGCGAACGGTCGCCTCGGAGCATACCAAATTGGTGGTTGATACCACGGAAGTTTGTAAGGCCGAAGGCACTAATATGTTCGTCGATCGCTGGTTGACCGGTAATAATTGGTAGCTTGGCTGGTGGTTCGGCGGTTTTTGATGATGCCCATACAATGTTTGGCGTTTCCACGTTGGTGTGTGGCAAGTGGAAGACGCTGGCAAGCTCTTCTATATTTAACACGAAATTATTTTTGTCGAACTGGCGTTGGCGATATGGCAAAATTGATTCTTTATTAAAACTCGCCCCACTAGCCTTAAAGCCGTTGAGATTGGTTGAGTTGAATTGCTTGAAAGTTCCAACGATAGCCTGCATTTGCTGGCGAGCGACAGTTTGATTTTCTCCTAGATATGCAACTCGAATTTTTACTTGGTAGCCAAGTTTAGTGGCCTTTGCTTCGGCCTCGCTAATACGAGTTTTGTCACGGTCGGAAAGTTCTTTGATGATGGTGGTTTTGTCGCCAGCTTCGGGTGGCCGCCAAAGGGCTTCAAATACCTGAGGAAGCCAGCCGAGCGATGTGGTTGCAACAGACTTTTTGCCATTTCGAACATCACCCACCCACCGTTCGGTGGTTTTGTGCCAATCATCAGCAATTGGCCGTACTAAAATTTGTACCCACATTTCGTCACCAGTTGCTTCGAGTTTGGCGAGTGTTCCTGTAACGCCCGCTAGAGGGTCGACCTCGAAACTTTGGAATGTTTTGATTGGAAGTACATCGTTTTCCGTCAATGTTATATCGGATGTGTAAACCACTGGATGATCGTATTCATGCATGGTGTAATCTTCTTCAGCGAGGCGAATTTGAACAGTTGGATACTGTGAATAAATTTGTCCCTCAACAAAACTACGCAGTGATTTTGGTACCCACACATAAAAACGAATTTGCCCGTTAACCGAGGCAAATTCAAAACTTAGATGTTCTTGGTGCCCGCCGTTGGCTTTGAGCTCTTCGGCGTCACGCAAAATACCATGCAGGCTGGCAAACATTTGCTCGGCAGCTAATTCTTTTTTGTCGTTCGTCTTGGGAATTTCGAGGATTAATAGGTCGGCATCGGCGCTAAATGCGGCTAGCTCGGCCTTCCGGTAGTTGCGCCAGGTAAAGAATGCTAGCAACGCAACAATCGGTATCCATACATACCATTGCAACAAAAAAGTGAAAAAATTACTGATGACTTCCATACGCTCTGACTCTATTTTCGCACCTCTTATCGCTTATGGCAATATAAGGGTGAAAACTGTTGGATAATTAAGCTTCGTCGGCCAAAACGTAGGTTGCTTTGGCGACCCGCTTGAACTGCGACTTGCTTTGAAGGTTCAAAAGGATGGTAGTTTCTTTGACCTGGCGGCTTTTTAATACTTGTTTAACAATTTCGTCACGGTGTAATGGCTCGCCGGCCTTTTTTAGTACATCACTAATAATATCGCTGACGGTTCCTTTGCTGTAGCCCCAGTTATCTAGGGCGTAGATGCCACGACCAATCAGAACGAAGCGCTTGTCTTTAATAAGTTCGTTGTGGATTGCTTGAGTGGTAACGTCTTTTCGCTTGAAGCTGCTGCCCTTTATTGACTGTGCAATATCCGAGAAATGCATTGGCTTTTTGTTGTCGGCCAAAATTACGTAGATTTTATCACGAATATTCTTAGGGTTGACGGTTGGCCACTTGGTTAAACCCCAGGTATCCTTGAGGTGCGCAAGGTTCTTGCTGATACTTGCAAGTGCAGCAACTTGACCCGGGTGTTCGTAGTTGAGCTTGTCGAACAGTTGATCGAGAGTTTGCGGCTCTTTTGCTTCTTTGATAACCGCTACAATTTCATCGACACGATTTTTAAGCTTTTTTTCATCGCCGTATTCGGCTACTGCGGCCGCCTGGTAATAGGTGTCGTTTTCGTCTATCACCGTCAGGTTTGGTGCCAGGGTAGCAATAAATGCAACTTGTGAACGTTCTTGTTGGTTGGTGGTTTTGCCATATAGTGCATCTGCAAGATTGGCAATACGTGCGGCACGCCCCATTTCGCTGAGGGTACGAATGAAGGTTTTTTCGAGTTGAGCAACAGTGTCGGTTTTACCTTCCTCGGCGGCAATTTTAAGGCGAATTAGGATAGCTTTTTCCAGTTGACGAACACGTTCACGAGTGATGCCAAGCAGTTCACCGATTTGTTCGAGAGTTTCACGGCGGTCATACAGACCAAAGCGACGAGTAATAATCTCACGTTCACGCTCTTGGTCGATCAGGGAAATGATGTCTGCGACCCCTGTTTTAAGGTCGACGGTTGGCTTTGCTTCGGTAGTGTCAATCATGTGGTTTCTTTCTTTCCTGGCCACACCCCGAGGAATTAGTCGTTTACTATCACTATCTATGTACATTATACAAGATTATGTAAATAATGTCAAAGATTGTGTTTAGTTACCTAATTATAGCATGTATTAGACAATGTTTATATATAGTGGTTTGGGACTTTAGTTATCCACAAGATGTGGTATGACCCGTTTTTTCAATGGTCCTACCGGTCTAACGGGGCGGCTACTTTTTAGTTGACCGACGCTTTGCCGTTGTGCGTTTTGTGCGAGCGCTGCGGGCGGCTCTTCCCTTGCTTGCGGGTGCTTCAGCAAGCATGGCAAGTGCCTGTTCGTGTGTGATTGTTGTGGGGTCAGTATCCTTGGGAATTTTGGCATTTTTTGTACCATCGGTGATGTACGGGCCAAAGCGACCATTAAGCACCTTTACCCCATCACCAAAGTCGGCAATATTTTTTTCAGCTTCGCTTTTAAGTTTGGCGGCGTAAAGTTCGAGAGCTTCATGGTGGCTGATAGTGTGGGGATCGAGCGGTTTGATGCTGATAAATAGTTTAGTTTTTGATTCGGTGTTGTCTACTTGAATGTACGGGCCAAAGCGACCGATGTTTGCTTTCATTGGAAAGCCTTCGGGGGTCTCGCCCACAAGGCGTGGTAGTTGAAACGCTTTTAGAGCAGCTTCGAGCGTGACAGTATCAACGCGGAAGCCTTTTGGCATAGGCGCAAACTGCGGCTTCTCATCGCTATCGGTACCGTCGGGTTTTTTAGAATCGCCTAGTTGGAGCATTGGGCCAAATCGGCCGAGGCGGGCAAAAATCATTTTACCGGTTTTAGGGTCGTTACCAACGGGGGTTGCTTGGGCAACTTTTGAGCGGTCAATGTTACCAGAATTTTCAACGAGCTTATGAAATGGTGCGTAGAATTTTTCGAGCATGACGTTGCGAGCAAGGGCGCCTGTAGCAATTTCGTCAAATTCTTCTTCGACATCAGCAGTAAAACTGTAGTCGACGATTTGTTCAAAATGCTCACCTAGAAAATCGGCAATCATCATGCCAACCGATGTTGGGACGAGCTTACCGCGGTCGGAACCAGTTTTTTCTTGCGTGATGCGCCGAAGAACACCGTTGGCGCCTGTGCTCAAGACAATAACATCACGTTCGACGCCTTCACCCTCACCCTTTTCGGCATATCCTCGTACTTGAACAGTATTGATGATGGTGGCATAGGTTGACGGCCGACCAATACCAAGTTCTTCAAGCTTTTTGACAAGTGAACCTTCGGTATAGCGGGCAGGCGGACGGGCAAAGGTTTGGCGGGCTTCAGCAGTTTCAAGTGCAAGGCTGTCATTTGCCGCAACTGCTGGCAAAATGTCAGGGTCCTTTTTGCCTCCGCCGTAGACTTTTAAGAAACCATCGAAAATAATGACCTCACCCTTGGCCTCGAATTGCAGTTTTGAGGTACTAATGCTGATAGTGACGACGGTCTTTTCTAGTTGAGCTGGCGCCATTTGGCTGGCAAGTGTACGACGGCGAATAAGGTCATAAAGCTTTTGATCGTATTCGTTGCTACTTCCCTTCTCGGCCGAAATATCGGTTGGCCGGATAGCTTCGTGGGCTTCTTGGGCGCTGGCTGATTTGGTTTTAAATTGACGAACTCGTGAGTATTGTTCGCCAAAGGCCCCTTTAATATAGTCGGCGGTTGCAGTAATAGCTTGGCCACTTAGTGTGGTGCTGTCGGTACGCATGTAGGTGATCTTTCCGTCTTGGTAGAGTTTTTGAGCACTCGACATGGTGGCACGAGAGCCAAAGCCGAGCTTGCTGTTGGCCTCTTGCTGTAAAGTGCTGGTGGTGAATGGTGCACCAGGGTTGCGAGTGCCGGGGCTTGTAGTAACATCGGAAACGGTAAAAGTAGCATTTGAGAGACTATCAAGGAATGCTTGCGCTTCGGCCTCAGTATCGAAGCGTTTTGGTAATTCGGCCTTTACGGTAGCGCCATCGTGGGTAAATTCGGCTGTGACTTTAAATTGGAATGAACCTTCAAAAGCTTGGATTTCCCGTTCACGCTCCACCAAAAGGCGCACCGCTGGTGATTGCACCCGTCCAGCTGATTTGCCACCTGGTACTTTTTGCCATACAACTGGGCTAAGCTCGAACCCAACTAAACGGTCAAGAATTTGACGGGCCTGCTGGGCTTGTACGAGCTGCATATCAACCGTGCGAGGGTGTTTGACCGCCTCTTCAATGGCTGACTTGGTAATTTCGTGAAATACAATACGGTTGGTTTTTTGGGGGTCGAGTCCGAGTACTTCGCATAAATGCCAAGCGATTGCCTCGCCTTCGCGGTCTTCATCGGTTGCGAGCCAAACGGTAGAGGCGGTTTTAACGGCCTTTTTGAGCTCGGTAATGGTTTTCTTTTTTTCAGGGTCGATTTCGTAGGTGGTTTCAAAGCCTTTTTTAACGTCGATGGGCGGCGTGCCGTCTTTGGTTTTTTTCGCAATCGATCGAATGTGGCCGACGCTGGAAAGGACGTGAAAGTCAGCACCGAGATATTTCTCGATGGTTTTGGCTTTTGCCGGGGACTCTACAATAACGAGGTTTTTTGCCATGTATATAAGTATACTCAGTGTTTCTAAATTTACGCTTAAGTTTATCGGCCTTAGCGCCGTGCTTTACACAACGGTGCAGTGTACACCAGGTTGCTATAGTTTGTAAAGCGAGACACATATATACACCCTGAAAATGTTAAGGCCCCGACAAAAAACTGTCGGGGCCTAAGCACCGTGCTATGCACTATGCGGGTACTTCGAAGGTGTCGTCAAGAGGGACGTTGCTGTTTGATAGCTTGCTGCTCGAGCTTCCTCTGCTCCAAAATATTGTTGAACGTATTTCGGGCATAGATGAGGGAAGCAGCGTTGCAACGACGGGCCAGCTGGGTAATATCAAACTGGTAGAACTGTCCATCCGTCAGCTTGATAATGCCGTAGATGCTCTCGTTCGATCCGTGAGGAACGATACAGACAAGTTGATCGCCGTTGTTGAAAATGGCAAGGCGCAGTACGTTCGCAAGAACGACCTTCCTGTGCCGCTCGCCGTCGTTATCGTAACGATTCCAGATGAGATTGGTCTCTGGGCCGAATAGCCGAATGATCCAAGGGTCTTCGGAAAATTCTTTAAGACATTCGATGGCCTCTCTCAGCTCATCATTGGTGCGACGCTCTAGGTGGGGTTGGTCGTGGGGTTCCACGGCATGCCTCTTTCTGGGTAGTGTTCGAAGTACAAGGCCTCGAACTGGGAAATTTACTCACAGGAGTCCTATAGCTCCATTATACCATAAATCTAATAAAAAGCAATATGTGGGTATTTAAGCGCTCTACTTGGTAAGTATAATTTTCCCAGCGACAACCTTAATTACCCCGTTCAGCTCCATCATCGTAATAGCTTGAAGTATTTCATGTGGCGCCGTGGAAAGTGTATCAATAAGCATGTCGATATCGCTAATACCTTGTTGTATTTGTTCGAGTATCGAAGCCTCAACTGGCGTGCTTGGGAGCGGTAATTGGGCTTGACGCCCCTTCTGTTTAGTTAGCAACTGCGGTGCAATTACTTCAATAATATCGTGGGTGCGGGTAACTAGATGTGCACCTTGCTGTAAAAATCGATTAGGTCCCGCTGATAACAGGCTTGTAATAGGACCCGGCACGGCGAAAACCTCTTTATTTTGTGATAATGCATGAGCGACGGTTGAAACGGTCCCGCTACGTTCGGTGGCCTCGGTAATAATAACGGCATCGGCGATCCCGCTAACGATACGGTTACGGGCCAGGAAATGCGATTTGCGAGCCTCTACGCCCATAGCCTGCTCGCTAATAATTGCTCCGCCTGCCAAAATAATTTGTTCGGCTAACCCGGCATGAGCGGCTGGATAAACACGATGTAGCCCTTGAGCGACGACTGCAATAGTAACACCTCCCGCTTCCAGGGCTGCTTTATGGGCAATTGCATCAATTCCGTACGCCAATCCGCTAACAATCACGATCCCCTGTTTTGCTAGCTCGTAAGCGAGCTGATGCGTTACCGCCTCTCCGTATGACGTCGGTTTGCGTGAGCCTATAATTGCCACGGCAGGAACTCGCTTATTTGGCAATTTCCCTTTAACGTATATTTGTGAGGGCATCCCCTCGTACCTCGATAAAACAGAGGTAAATTCGCAGGAAGCTATATCCTGTATATTGATTTTCTGTATTTTCATGTTCACCTTAAAATAAGTATTGACACAAAGTCAACAAGGTGCTATAATGACAAACGATTGATACAACAAACCGTTGCTATCAAGCACCTTATACCCCCTATTTCTAACGGTAGTTACTATTTATAGTACTGCCAATGTTAGGTAGTGTGCAAGGCGCTTTTAAAGTACTTACCCTCCACTTTTCTAGCTTTGGACTTATCCATGACAGCTTTGCACGCTTACTAATCCCTTTAACACCTATTCTTTAAGGATAGGAATCCCGTTTAAAGAACAGTTCTCTGGTGACTATACAGTAGTGGTTGGACTCTGCGAGATTTAACCAGGCGCACTCCATATTAGATTTATCGGACGTGACGCTTCATCGAACGGTTTTTGGGTGGGTTAAAGGGTAAAATGGCGCCAGGTGATGCCCACCCTTACCTGGCGCCTTTTTATATGCCAAAAAATTACTAAAAATAACCCCTACATAAAGTAATACCGGCAACCGTTATTTTAAGGGGAGTGAATGGCGGACACTGGTATTTTCAAGCGTACCGTTGGCAAAGTTTTCAGCCAGGGTAACGACAATCGGGATGATGCTTTGGGTTATGGTGTGTTGCTCGGTATCGCTGAAGCGACTTAGGACGAAATCGGCATCATCAAGGCGGTCACGGAGCTCACTCCAGATACCGATACGCAGCCGGGCATAAGCATCTCCTATATGTTGGTTGAGACTTTTGATACCATTATTACCCGCATCGCTTCCCATTTCACGGATGCGAACGGTACCAAACGGTAATGCGAGTTCATCGTGAATAACTAGTAAGTCAGTAGCAGCGTCAAGTTTGTAAAAATCGAGCAGAGCTCGGGCGACCGTACCGGTTTCGTTGTAGAACGACTGAGGTTTCACGAGGAGGAGCTTTTCGCCGTTTATGACAGCTTCGGCGACTTCAGCGCTAGCCCGAGATGACTTTTTCCACTCGCCCGTGCCAAACTGAGCGTGAAGCGCATCGAGCGCTTGCCAGCCGATGTTGTGGCGGGTGCGACTGTATTGACGACCTGGGTTGCCTTGCCCAAATATAACTTTCATATGACCATTGTACCCTATATTGTAAAATGTAATAAAGTATGTTATAATAAGGGTATAGACAGTTCCGTCTATTGCACTTTGGAGGAAAAATGCTTGATCTTTTGGTCCCGGCGATCGAAATGTTTGTGCTTACTTTGTCGGCAGTCTCGCTTATCTTGTTCGTCCGTGCTGTTATTGGGTACTTCTCGATTCGGTCACGGAACGGCTTCGAGACCGATGTCCCCATGTGGGGGGTCGTTGCGATGAACATGGGGCCTGCGCTTATTGCTGCCACCTTCTTCATGCTGGGCTTTGTGTTTTATAACAAGTTCAGTGACGGGAAGCAGCTTCTTAGTGTTGTGGGAGCTTTGGCCATTGCCATTTGTGCATTCATGATTGCAATCTACGTGGACAGCGAACGGCGCAAGCTTGAAAAGCAGGTCATCGACCGCCATACCTCAGGTGTAGGGTCCGAACCCTGGGCGCAGTAATGCGTCCAGGGGGCGGGCCCTTTTTCATTACTCAGAGGCTTGCTTCTCTTTGTTTGCCTTGATTTGCTTTTCGTCTCTAAAACTGAACTTGATAGAAGTTCCCGTAAAGTCGAATGTCTCTCGCACTACCCTCTCAAGGTGGCGCTTATAGCTCCAGTGAATAAACTTGAGGTTTGACCCGTAAATGACGAACCATGGTGGTGATGTATCGGTTTGCACCATGTAGCGTAGCTTCGGGTGGGTGTTTTTTAGCCCGGCTGGTGGGTGTGATGCGATTGTCTTTTGCAGTAAGTCATTCAATGCCCTGGTTTTAAGTTGCTGAGTGCGGCGTTCGTGAATTTCGAGCATGAGGTCGAATAATTTTGAGACATTTTGCCCGGTGACAGAACTGGTGAAAATAAGCGGTGCCCATGGGACGAAATCGAAGGTTGAAGCAATGCGTGGCGCTAATGCATCACGGGTGTAGGCGTCTTTATCGATAACGCTGTCCCATTTGCTGACGACGATCACTAGGCCCTTACCTGCTTCGTCGATAATACCAGCGAGACGTTGGTCGAGTTGAGTGTTGAGCTCGTTAACGTCCATTAGTAGGAAGCAAATGTCACTTTCTTCAATAGCTTGCAAGGTGCGGAGAACGCTAAACTTCTCGATACCTACTTCTTGCTTACCTTGTCTGCGAACACCGGCGGTGTCGAGAAGTTCAATGTGTTGACCTTTGTATTTTATGGGGACACGGTTGACGTCACGGGTTGTACCAGCGATGTTTGCAACCAGTGCCTGCTGCTTGCCGGCCAATGTATTGAAAAGGTGGCTTTTCCCGACGTTTGGACGACCAATTAGTGAGACACGAAGAGTGTCATCGACGGGTTTATCTTCACGAGCTGGAATGAGTTCGACCAGTTTTTCGAGCGTTTCTTCAACCCCCTGGTTGTGTTCGGCGCTGGTGCGAATAATATCTTTAATACCGAGGCGCCGAAATTCATCAATAGGAAGATTGCCGGCCAAGTCTATTTTATTGGTGAGGAGGATAACGGGTTTTTTACTTTTCAGAGCCTTTTTAGCAACAGTGCGGTCTTCATCACTGACGTATTCTGTACTATCAACCACAACTAATATTGCGTCAGCAGTTTCAGCTGCTTCGCTAATTTGGTCTTGGATTGACGCTTCGAATTCGTCGTTTGGGTCTTTTAAGCCAGCCGTGTCGACTAGCCAAAAGGTGTGATTTTTGAAACTTACTTTACCAATAACGTTGTCACGAGTTGTGCCGGCTTCACGAGCGACAATCGCCTGCTTTGATTTTACGAAACGATTAAAAAGCGAACTTTTACCTGCGTTCGCTCGACCAATAATTGCAACTGTTGGAAGTTTTGTGGCCATAACAGAGGTAATTTTAGCATAGTTTTGAGTTTTTTGCGAGCATAAGCATGATACGTTATGGATTTTTTGACAAAGCATAAGCCCCGACGTACAAACGACGGAGCTATGCTCTACGTGGGTTTGTTTTCGGGGCTGGTAGCGCACTCGTGTTTGTTTCTGAACGCATTAGTGCGATTCGAAGAGAGCGAGGGATACAGTGACGGCCGCCATACATCCAATGATAATGGCGGGAAACCCCAGTGAGTAGCGTACGATCTTGCGACGAACGCTGACGGTGCGAAGGTTGATGACTTCGCCAACAACGGAAATGCCAATAGGCACGAAGACGACCGCAATAATTGCTGCGGCCACCATCAACAATGGGTTCATTGTGATCACCAAGCTTTCAAAATGCGAATCGTTCAAATGAGGGCGACTTACACCCCTATGGTACGCCTGTTATGCTTGCATTTCAACCCTATTTGCTGTTTATTATATTTTTTCAATTATTTTAAAGTCTCCAGGGGCGATACTATCGAGAGTATAGGCGCCGAAAGAAGTTCGGTGCAGGGCGGTAACTTCATAGCCAAGTGCCGCAAAAGTGCGGCGAATTTGACGGTTACGACCTTCGTGCATAGTTACCTCCCATTTCACACGGGCATCGTCAAGCTTTGCGAGGCTGAGTTTGCTCGATCCGTCTTCAAGCGTTATGCCAAAATCGCTTATCATCTGTTGATGAAGTGGTTCGAGGGCCTTATCGAGTTCAACGATGTAGGTTTTAACCTTGTAAAACTTTGGATGGGTCATTTCATAGGCAAAATCCCCGTCATCTGTTAAGAGGAGCAGCCCGCTGCTCTCTTTGTCGAGGCGTCCAATTGTTTTTAGTACATGGTATTCTTTCGGAAGTAGTGAATATAATGTCGGGCTATCACCCTGTTGCTTGCGGGATGAAACGTAGCCGACCGGTTTGTTAAAAAGTAAATACGTATATGCATTTTTCTCGACAACAGGTTTGCTACCCACTAAGACGGTTTGTTTTTCTTCCAGACGGGCACCAAGTAGTGCGGGCACCCCGTCAATTGTTATTTTGCCAGCACTAATAAGGTCGTCGGCTTCACGACGAGATACGCCGAGGTGGAATGCTAAATATTTATTAAGACGTTCGCTCACCTACGTAGTATAGCAAGATTACGCTGCTGGTGGCACTTGACCTGGTGTTTGATCGTTGTTGAGTGCCTGTTGAATTTGGCTAGCAATATCGTTTTGAGCTTGGTTTACGGGTGAATTTGAAAGCGGTTCAATAACTCGTTCGCCGAGTGATGCTGGCGCCGGTGATGAAAACGGTGCAGTTGGTTGTGGCAAGCCTGATACCGAAGCTGGTGCTGGCGGCGTAGGATTGGGTGCCGGGGCCGGGGCTGGGGCTGGGGCTGGTGGAAGCTCATTTAGAGTTACCGAAGCTGGTGCTGACGACGTGGGCGCAACAGGAGCAGCGACGGGTGCAGCGACGACAGGTTCTGGTGTGGGCGTAACTGGCGCTGGCGTAACTGGCGCAACTGGCGTTACGGGTGCGGCAGGTTCGGCGGGTGTCGTATATACCGGATTAAGAGGCGGTACACCTATGGTAGGTGCCGGTCCGCTAGGCGCAACTGGCGCCGCAGGTACAATTGGTTCGGCGGGTGTTGCTGGTGCCGGTGGTGTTATTGGAGTCGGTGCGGGGTTTGAGACGGACTCTGGCGTAGGGGCTACTGTCGATGCGGCTGCGGCTGCAACGGGTGCGGGACCGCTTGGACCAAGGGTCGGTGCGGCGACAGGTTGCGCAATTGCGTCGCCCAAAACATCGTGTACCGTGCGAACAACATCTTCAATGCCCACTTGCGACTTCACTAGGTAACGGTCGGCACCAAGGGCTTCGCCACGGGCACGTTGGTCGTCGCTAGAGAGAGCGGTCATCATAATAACCTTTACATCCTTGGTTTCAGTGGTGCTGCGTAAAATATCAAGCATGTCAAAGCCGCTAATTTTTGGCATCATTACGTCACTCACGATAAGGTCGGGACGTTCTTTGATGGCCATTGCCAGTGCTTCTTCGCCATCGCCAGCGGAAACAATTTCGTAGCCCTCGGCCATTAATCGAACGCCGTAAATTTCGCGCAGACTTTTGTCATCTTCAACCAGTAGGATTTTCGCCATAATTACCTCTATTCTACCTGAGTATTTCTAAAATTACCATACTTCTTACGCTTATTGCCTTGACGGTGGAGTTATTGTGCCACGCTGTTCGGCGGCAAGTGCTTCGAGCTGCCGAACACGTTCGTTGATTTGGTCACGAGTCAGTGATTCACCTCGGGGTACCGTCGTAGCGGGAGCCGTTGTCGGTTGGGGCGGTGTAACTGGTGAGGCCTGTGCGACTTCCGGTGGCGTCGACGGTGGTGATGATGATTGTACAGGTTCAATTGACGTTGGTGGTGTCAGAGTCTGAGGCGTGGTTAGGTTGGTTTGGTCATCTGCGATGATAACAGGAATTTGTTTTGCTGCTGGTTGGATAAATTGCTGGGCCTGTTGCTGCTTAAGCATCTCGGCTTGCTGGCTGTCGATACGCGGAAGCTCAACAAAGAAGGTGCTACCGCTTCCGAATGTACTCTCGACCCAGATACGACCCTGCATTGCCTCAACGAGCCGTCGGCATAGGTAGAGCCCAAGACCAGTTCCTCCGATCGACTGCCGGTCGACGTTATCTATGCGGTAGAACTTTTGAAACAGGTGTGGAATATCCTCAGCTGGGATTCCAAGGCCGGTATCTTTAATACTAATAATTACCTTATCTTCGGTGCCGTTTATATCAACGGCAACGGTCCCCTTCGGCGTGTATTTAACGGCGTTTTCGATAAGATTATCAAGCACTTCACGGATATGGTCGTTATCGAGGTTGACGTAGTAGACGGGCATAATTTTCTTTTGCGTACCAGAGTCGCTGGGTACAAATTGAAGGCTTAGGCCTTTGTCGACTGCTTTTTGCTGTAGCCCTTGGATAATTGTTTCAGTGTATGGAACAATATCAACAACTCGAGGGTTATTTTGCATGCGGCCATCTTCAGATTTCGAAACGTCAAGAAGGTCCTGGAAGAGTCGTCCGAGGTGTTCGGCCGCTTCATGTGCCTTTAAGATAAACCCACGACCTCTCTCGTCGACGGTAGCAGTGTTGGGATTTAGCGCTAGTCCTAAATAACCCTCAATCGATGCAACTGGTGTGCGCATTTCGTGACTGGCGGTACTAATAAATTCAGCTTGTTCACGCTCTTCGGCTCGCTCATTGGTGAAGTCTCGAAATACAGCAATTGCACCTGCGCCAGGGTCGCCGATTGGTGAGGCAACCAAAGATAGGGCCAGTTTTTTACCAGATTTTGTCGTGGCGATGAGCTTGTTTCCTCGAGCCTGTTGGTTGGTGTTGAGAACCTGCTGGAGCGGGTCGTTAGCCGGTGCTATTTCTTTGCCATTTTCGTCGCTCAATTTAAGAATTGATTTGTAGTTTAGCATTAATGCATCTTGTTTCCCCCAGCCCAGTATTTGTTGGGCGGCAGGGTTTATTAATTGAACGACACCGGTACCGTCGATTGTCATGACGCCATCACCAATAGCGTTAATAATAATTTCAGATTTTTGCGCAACTTCTGATAGCTGGTTGGCCAATTTTTTTACATTTTTATTGGCAGCATCACCCGAAATTGGCGCTTCGTGCCACAGCACTATACCGATAATAAGTGGGATAAACGCACCTATCACTAGTGACGAAATAGTGTCAGTGGTGAGCTCGCCTGCTAGATACTGCGCTGCAACGTAGCTACCGGTTATGATGAGAACTGGTAGCCAGCCGTACGCCCCAAAAATAGCGGCACTCAGCGCAATTAGTGCCCACGGGGCCAACAAAAATTGCAGTTCGTTTCCATCTAGTTGCATTAAATATGCTGTTGTGAGAGTAACGAGAGCGAATACCGCAAATGGCGCCCAAAATGACACTATCTTTTTGGCAAAGATATACAACACAACACAGGCCGCAATACTAAGTGTGGATGCTGCTGCGGCAATTATATCGACCGTAATATCCCCACGCTGCTCGACAACGCCCATGAGGGATAGTACATATATTGATAGATATCCTAGTGAAAGTATAAAAAGCGCCAGATATAGTCGACGATACCAGCTTGATGACAGTTGGAGCGGTGTCATGATGTTTCTATAGTCTACCTACCCTATTATTCTTATGTTTAGTATGACTGAAGTGCGGTAATTACACAACCTGTTTTCGAGGAAAAATAAAAACATGAGACTAGAGGACCGACCTACAAAGAGTTGCTGAGTATCAAACCGTTTTAAGCCCTTCGCTGCCAATCTAATTGCAAGGTCTTGGACCTCAATATTTCTCACGGCTCTCATCAGTTGACTTGTCCAATTTTGTATCTGTAGGGCGACAAGACGAAAATGAATAATTCTTATATGGTGATCCCACCGGGAATCGAACCCGGATTGCCAGGATGAGAACCTGGTGTCCTAACCGTTAGACGACGGGACCAAACTCGATTAATTCTATCAAAAATTCCCCTCTCTGTCCAGTAATCACCAGAGGTGCGAAGTGTGCTTCCTATCCTAATTGTTCAATAACCGATAGCAACTTATTCGGTGTAATCTCTGCCTTAATAAGGTAAGCGTCGGCCCTAGCTTCCATGGCACTGCGGGAGTCTTCATCTTGTTCAAAGTTTGTTAGCACTATCACCTTAGTGTTAGGAATTAAATCTTCGGTGCCGCGGAGTGCCTCCAGGATTTCAGTTCCCCGTCGTTCTGGGAGCATGACATCGAGTAATAACAAATCATACTGCTTATTACGAGCAGCAATCAGGCCGTCGTTACCATCAATCATCCAGTCGACCTCATATCCAGCCTTTTTAAGGCTACGTACATACATCTCACCGATAAATCGGTCGTCTTCTACGATTAAGATTGTTTTAATGGCCACTGCTATCCCCTATACATATTGTGATTTTTTATCCAGCTCTTGGTGCTGCCCATAACTGCTTCGTTTCCATTATCGCCCGCCTTGAGTTTATCTGCAACCATCTTGTAGGTTGGAAGCGATACAGTAAAGATTGAGCCGTGTCCATCTTCACTGCGAACGCTGATGGTACCACCGTGTGATTCAACAATTGCCTTGCTAATATAGAGGCCAATTCCGGTGCCAGCAACGGTCTCACGAGATCGGTGCGAACGGTAGAATTTTTGAAACAAGTTGCTAACTACGCTTGATGGCATACCAATGCCATGGTCCTCAACTGATAATTCAACCATATCACCTTTTGACGCAGCGGTGACATTAATAACTCCGCCCTCATTACTATACTTAATTGCGTTATCGATAAGGTTGCTAAAGACTTCGCCGAGGCTGGCCGAATCAGCAGCAATTGTTGGTAGGCCGTCGGGTATCGCCACGCTAAGTACTCTATTTTGGGCGCTGGCTCGCAACGACATGTCGTCTTGAATCAGTGAGTAGACATCTTTGAGATTCGTTTCAGATAAGTGCATTTTTAGGTGGCGACGGTCAAAGCGTGAGGTGTTCAAAATATTATTAATATAGCCCGAGAGTCGTGTGGCTGATACGTTCAGGCGGCGGAATAATTCTTTTTGGTCTTCCTGGATGGTGTCGCCAAGTTCGTCAAATAGTACGTCGATGTATCCTCTGATAACAGTAATCGGGCCTCGTAGTTCATGGGCGGCAAAGGCAATAAAGTCGAGTTCTTGTTCGCCAATTTCGTAGAGGTGTGTGCGGTCGATTAGTGTGATGACCATTTCACTGGCTGTCCCCTTATTATACGATGCAACGACATCAAAGAAGCGACGATTCTCTTCGTTGGGCAGCTTATTAGGAACCCGAGGCCAGGTTTTTTCAGCATGAACGGCCGATTGTTCGCATTCATCCCACCATTTTTCCAAAGTATCGCCACTGTTAAATAGTAGGTCGAGCGATTGCACGCCGTTTGTATCAACTCGAATAGGCGTCGCCTTGCTAGCGTAGATAATAGCTCGCTCGGGGCTCATCACGACAAACCCACAAATAGCTTGATCGAGTGCGGTAGTAACAATTGACGTTTCGGGTGCTTTGGTGGTAGTAGTGGTGCTTGGCGTTGCAACTACAGGTGTTGACGTATGTGTCGTGTCTTCTAGAGGGTCTTTAACGTCGGATGCCAGTTGATAAATTGTCTGTAATACGGGTTTTAAGCCGGTTTTTTCGAACGTTTTTTCATTTGGGTTTGGCGGAGCGGATGTGGTTGGTTCACCGGCGACGTGGACGAGGGCGGCGAGTAGATGTTTGATAGGCCGTGCAATAAAGCGGTAGATTATAAGAGATGCAACAACTCCGAGTATTGCCTGCGCAACTAGTGTTGCCGTAAATGCTAATGGACTATCGGCAAAAAAACCGGTTGAATTAAGCAGTGCAGCTAGCGCCACGAGAATAAGTAGTTGGAGTGTCATAATAAGGACGACTGCCCCACGCTTAAAACGTGGCCAAAAATCTTTTACAAGCTGGTTGGTTGGTTTGATTGGTTTCATCGCCATGTTACTCCACCGCTTCCGTTCGGTACGGCCGTAATCCAGGTTTGGCCACGGGCAAGAGCGACGTCTGCTCCGGCATCATCGGTAAAAGTAATTTGTTGAGTAGCGCTAGGCTTACGCCAGGTGACTTGTTGGACGGTGCCATCTTGGAAAATATACGCCGTACCACTACCGATAGCCTGAATATTTTGGCGATAGCCATCTTCAAGTACCGTGGTCTCATTGACTTTCATAATAATAACAACCCGGGGGCTAATTTGGCCGTCTTCGCGGTCGATGTGGGCGGCGCCAGCTTGTGACCGATTGTATGTATTAGTAGTCGCATCGTAATCGTAGTGGCTATTAAAAAGTGGTCCACTAATTTTGACATCAATACTGGTAGCTGTCGGCGCTGTTGCAGCAGTACTATCTTTTCTGCTAAAGCCCGTGAATGATGATGTCGTGTAGCCTTTCGCTTGGTTAAGTGCATCCAGTTTTTCAAAACTGGTATATACATTGTGCGGTGCGTATCGATCGGTCGCTCGCCAGTAATATTTTGCATTAAAGAATTGGTCGATATCGCGGTAATTCCCGTTACGGACCTCTTTAAGGGCGGCGGCGCTGCCACCAATATGGGCGACACTCGCATTGAAGGCCGCAACCCAATTGACATAGTACAAGCGAACACTTCGTACTGGCCCGATAAGTTGGGGCTTTTGTTCTTGGTAAAGTGCAAGGAAACGTGTAATGCCGCCTTCGGCGATCGCTTCAAACACCACGCCGCTGTTTTTGAGTCCAGATTGTGGCCGTGCGTCGGGGCTGTTTTCGATCATGATGCCCGTCACCGGCTGAGTTGTAACTGTTTCGTTTGCCACCTCGGCTCCAGTGAGAGTTGAGTAATAATGAACCGGTTCCGGCTCTGGCTCGGGCGCAACAACTTTAGCGACCGGCTCTGGCTCGGGCGCAGGCCGAGTTAGTATATAGGCCGCTACTCCCCCACCAATTAAAAGAAGCCCTACCGTAATCGACAGGATAATAACAAGTTTTTTATGTTGTTTAAACATACGCTCAGTATAGCAAAAATTGTGCGATACTGCTTATGCTTTTAAGGCGTCAATGCTGCTTTGAAGCCGACGGATAACGGATTCTTTGCCAAGAACTGAGAGCGTTTCGTTGAGTGCTGGGCTAAATGGTGCCCATGATACAGCTAAACGAATAAGACTAAACAAGACAGCTGGCTTTTGGCTCGTGGTTTGAAGAAGCCCGTTAAGTGTGTCTTGAAGGTTTTCAAAAGTAAACATATCACTATCGAGTGTATCCAGCGACGCCAGCGACTGTTCAAGTAATTTTATTAGACCATCTTTTGGTAATGAACTAAGTTGCTTATTGGTTTCGATCATTGTGAGATCAATGGTCGGGTCTTCAAAGAAATAATCAGAAAGTATTGGCAGGTCGCTGAGAGTTTTAAGACGGTCCTTAACTGACGCAAGGACATTTTGTTTTTCGTTGGCCGAGGCATGCGCAGCTGAAGCTGGCCAAAATTTTTCGGCTCGCTCCATGAGCTCTTCAATATTGAGCGTGCGAATATGCTGACCATTGAGCCATAGTAACCGTTGCTCGTCAAAACGAGCTGGGCTTTTTTGAACACGGTCTAGCGAAAACTTTTCAATTAGCTCTTGTGTGGTGAAAACTTCCTGTTCGGTACCGTCATTCCATCCCAATGTTGCCAGGAAATTCACCATTGCTTCAGGTAGATAACCGTCTTTTGCATAATCAAGAATATCTTTGGCGCCATCACGTTTACCAAGCTTCTTTTTGCCATCAATCGCCATGACGAACGGCAGGGTTGCGAGTACGGGCCTATCTATATCGAGCGCTTCATAAAGATTTAAGAATTTCGGTGTCGAGCTAATAAATTCTTGGCTACGCAACACGTGCGTGACGCCCATAATGGCATCGTCGACGATGTGACAGAAGTTGTAGGTTGGGAAGCCGTCGCTTTTAATCAGAATGAAATCATCAATTGCCTCTTCGCCAGTTGAAAGGTTGCCCATGACGGCATCGGTCCATTGATATGGCTTTGGGTCTGATTTAAAACGTAGTGGCTGCGAACCATCCCAGACGGGCGGATCCTCTGGACGGTGATCACGGAACAGGAACGGACGCTTCTCAGCTTTGGCTTGTTCGCGAAAAGTTTCGAGTTCGTCGGCCGTATACGGATCGGCATAAGCTCGGCCCGCATCGATGAGTTTTTGGGCCCACTCACGGTAAATATCGAGTCGCTCCGATTGTTTGTATGGTGCATGTGGTCCGCCAACGTCGACTCCCTCACTCCAGTTGATGCCGAGCCAGTGAAGACTATCTTCGATTTGCTGGATGCTTCCCTCGACTTCACGTACCTTATCGGTATCTTCAATTCGCAGAATAAACGTGCCATCAGCGCCTGCTTGCTTGGCAAGAAGCCATGCAAATAGTGCGGTACGAACGCCGCCAACATGCATGAAACCAGTTGGGCTAGGAGCAAAACGAGTACGAACAGATGTCATAATGATGCTTATTATAACATTTCTTCTCGAGATAGCACAGACTAAGGGCAATGGCTATAAACTAGTCGCTATGTGTCGAATTTGATCGCCAGAAAGTGGTGCTTTGCTATCGATTTTGTATAAAATTCCACCGTTAACCCACGTGGCAACTGCGTCGTACGTGTAAATCGTCAGCCCACGCTCTTTTGTGGTGACGTAATTTGAGCCAGCTGCTGGGGTGACGACATTGTCGAGAACAGCCGATGAGTCCCATGAACTGCGAGTTTGTGAAATAGTGTAATAATTATCATTGCTATTAGAGGTAAACTTTAAGTCGACTTGACCATCACTATATGTGACTGGCTGGCTGAGCGAGTATCCGTCGGGAGTGTATTCTGGATAGCTTGCGCTGATACCAGCTTGGCTTGATGCGATACTGACAGAAATACTCGGTACTAACCGATAGACGGCGTAGAGTGCGCCAATGACGAGAAGGACTCCAATTGCAATAACAATGACACGGCGCCATGCCCGCTTATTATTTTTTACCTTTTTTGATGACTTGGACGTTGAAGATGCCAGCGCCTTTTCGATCGCAGCATTTTTGATTTCTTTTGCGCTTGCGGGTGCTGCTTTGGCTTTCGTCCGTGCTGCTGTTCGGGCTACGGCACGCTCAGAAATTGGGTGCATTTGAACGGCGGAGTTGTCCTTTTGAGCAATACGAGCTTGTTTTGCAGTACCGATACCGTCTTTGGTGCTAGGGTGTTTGGCGAAACGAGAGACTTGAGTACTTTTTGCGACATCCATTTGTCGGCCGACCACGGGGCGCTTTAGTACTGGGCGTTGAGGGGCGGCTGGTTTCTTTGAAACTCGCTTTTGGAGTGTTTGAGTCCGCTGTACCGTGCTATGCACTGATGACGACACAGGAGGCCGCTTTGTTTTTGATGTGATTTTGACTACATCAGGTCGAGGTGTGCCAGCCGGACGAGGTACTTTTGGCTTTGGCGCTGCTTCTTTTTTGGCAACTTGTTTCGGTGCTGGTGCTTGAGGCGTGTGCTTGGGGGCCGATGATGTACCGACGGGGAGACCGGTTACCGCATCGTACTCACGTCCGTTGATAATAATGGTCTTTGGTGATGCCATATAATTGATTGTTCCTCGCAGGTTCTCGCATTATTACAGGTGGAATAGTCATTATGACGCCCACACGTGTTACTCTCTATACTAGTGGGTCGAAGACGCTTATGCAAGCCTAATTTTAAGCATTATCGCATGATTATTTGGTATACTTTACTCTAGCACCATGTTTAAAAAGCCCACAAGAAGACAGTTTTTGATTCGTCGTATTTTACTATCAGTATTAGCGACGTTCTCCGTGATTGTTATTGCGACTGTTACTATTTTATTTATGCTTGGGTATCGAATTGATAGCGGCAACGGCCGGCTCGAGCAGGGTGCTTTACTACAATTTGATTCAACACCCAATGGGGCCGATGTCTATCTCGACGGGGTTTTTACTGGCGTACGTACTGCTGGTAAACAAACAGTTATTGCTGGCGAGCGAACCGTAAAAATGGTCAAATATGGCTATCAAGATTGGAGCAGGACACTCGATATTGCAGCGGGTACACTGACATGGCTCGACTATATCCGTTTTGTGCCAACGAACCGACCAGTGACATCAGTTGCAACTTATGCAACGCTTTCAAGCGCTAAAATCTCACCTGATAGTAAGTGGGCGTTAGTTCAAGAAAAAGCCGATATTCCAAGCTTTAGCCTGCTCGATCTTCGATCAAATGATGTTAAATCAACCCCGTTGACGATACCGCCGACACAGTATGGTGATGCGGCCGTAGACGGGACAGCGCATACGTTTACACCGCAATCCTGGGATAGTGGCGGTCGTTACGTGCTGGTGTCTCATAATTCTAACGGTCACACAGAATGGATCGTGCTTGATACTCAAGATAGTAATAATGTTAGAAATATTACCCGAATATTTAGTATCGATTTTAAGAATATATTATTCGCAAGCACAAATGGACGGGTACTATACGGCCTTACCAGTGATGGCACGATTCGTAAAATTGATCTATCGGATCAAACTGTATCGAATGCATTAATTAGCCAGGTTGAATCATTTGATGTATTTGACAATACAACGATTTGTTATGTGGGGCTCGATCCTAACGATGCGACAAAACGAGTTGCTGGTGTATATCGTGACGGTGATGAGTCACCTCATATTTTGCGAGTGGTTGATTCGACCGATATAACACTTCACATTGCAGTTGGACGGTACTTTAGCGACGATTACGTTGCGTTGTCGCAAGATGGTATTGTCACAGTTCTGAAAGGCAGATACCCAGGCTCGAGCTCGCAAGATACCAGCAGCCTGAATCAGTTTGCTATTTTCGAACTCGATGGCGTCGTGTCAGCACTTTCTATCAGCCCTAAAGGTGATTATGTCGTCGCACAGTCTGGGGTTACGTTTAAGAGCTATGAAATTGAGCACACCAGAACTGCAACCGGGATGATCGCAACAAGTAACAATATCCCCGCATCACCGCTGAAATGGCTTGATATTGCGCATTTGTGGAATGATGATAATGGCATGTTAGTTATGCGTGATTTCGACGGTAGCAACACTTCTTCGATCATGAATGTTGTACCTGGTTTTGATGCAAGTCTTAGCCAGAATGGCCGGTTCTTCTACGGTGTCGGTAAGAGTGATAATGCTTATCAGTTCCAACGCATTAAAATGATTCTTGATTAGATTATCGAGCGCCAAATAATCGCTCGAGTAGAGTTGGCGAATCACCTGGCAATGAGGCGCTTCCCGCGTTTAGCTGGCCGCTTCCTTGTGGTGCTACAGTCGCACTGCTAGGATTGGGGCTTACTTGCTCGGCAGTAACAAGGAGGCGATTACGTGATGTGCCTAGAGGTGTGCAGGTAATGAGCGTCAGTACTGGTTTGTCGGTGGAATAAACTAACTTATTCACCTCATTTGGCTTAACGACCTCTTCTTTAGTGACAACGTAGGTATAGCGTTTGCTCTCGTAGTGAACATAAATGGTGTCGCCACTTGTGAGCTTGTCGAGCTGGGCAAAAATAAACTTATAGTCGCCTCTATCGAATAGATCGTTACTGCTATGTCCAGATAAGACGGTGTTTCCTATCTCACCGGGGTGGCTATTGGCGCCGGGGATTGCAAAATGCGCCACCCCCTTTTCCATAGCGGCCATCTGTGAATCATAGTCGTAGCCGATGTTATAAATAACTGGTACGTCAACATTGATTTTCGGGATAATAAGCCGAGGGTCGGGAGTAACGGCAACATCTTGGGTCGGTTCGACGACAATATTTTGTGGATCAATCGAGCCTGGCGACACATACGCATTAACTGTCCCGATAATTACCCTGTTGTACTGCAAGAACGTAAATATTAGGACAACCACAAGGGCGGCTGCAATTGGAACGAAGTGTCGGCTTTTGCGAATTTTTTTCGCACGAGTTTGGACGCTGCCGAGTAATTTTTGGCGCAGGTCGTAGAGCGCTTGGTCTTTTGAGATTTCAATTGGTCCATCTTGTTCAGCCTGTTGGCTGCCCGCAAAATAGTCGTGCTGGACACCATCTTGCACTGGCGATATTGCTGGAGCGGCCTGGGTTGACTGAGTTTTTTGTTGATGGGTATAGTAGGCCTCGTAGTACTGTTGATAATAGTTTTGCCACGCAGAGTGGTAGGCCTTCCACTGCTCGGCCTGAGGGTGTGGATGGGTGTGGTGCTCTTGTTGATACGGATTGTTAGTCGTCGATTCGGCCTCAGGGGCGGTTTGCTCGTTGTACAACGAATCAATTTGCGAACGTATAATGTTCGCTGCTGCCGACTGCGTATCTTGCGGAACCTGAGAGTTCGGCACGTCTCCACCCTGACTATCTTTTTGAGGATTCATATCTGTAATATTTCTTCATTTTATTGTACAATACTTGAAGCGTTAGGGCGAGAGCTCTGACTTTATGGGCGAGTGGCGGAATTGGTAGACGCGCTAGACTCAAAATCTGGTTTCAGCAATGAAGTGAGGGTTCAAGTCCCTCCTCGCCCACCAAAAGCAGATAAAAACTCCATCAATATGATGGGGTTTGTTTTTTAAGCAATAATTGCAGTCGAAACGGCACCTACTGGGTTCGATGGATTCCATAGCCAATATGCGGCTGCCTTGGCCGCAACACTTCCACGCCAGATGAGCATTGGGGCATCCCATGGAGTGGTCACCACTTCCCCATTTGAGGCAACAATAAGTGTATCGCGGTGCAGCACGGCGACGCTTATGGGGTATGTAATGGTAAATTTATGGAGCGCTTCAACAAGAGTGGTTAGCTGCATACTAAATGTGAGTACTTTCGGATAGTAGACAGCCTGAAATAATTTCTGAAGCTGTGCAAATGACACGATTAGTAGCGTATCGGGACGTTCAACTAAAAGCCGGGCACTGTTTTTGACTAGATCAACCGCATCACGGCTGATTATTAGTTGGCCAGTATAGCTCTGGATAAAGCGTTCATATAAAATAGCCGTTTCGCTGCTTCGGCCCGCGTCGCCGATGAGCAGGACGCCGTCTGCCCAGGCGCTTATATTCGCCATATCTGGTGCAGCATCGCCCGACAAACTTCCTGATGGGTTAGTTGGCGCAAATAACGCATCGGTAATGGTTGATGGAATCGATTTTTTCAACGCATCGGGTAAAAGTACCCTAAGTTGTCCAGCTCCGACGGCCTGGGCGGTTGCATACGCTTCGGCCACACCCGCAAATCCGAGTTTATTACCACCAACGATAGCAAGTTTACCGGCGTGGCTACGGTTTTCAGGCTTGCTCCACTCAATGTCGGGAAAGAGCGGCTTTTCAAGCGATTGTTTTTTCCAATAGGAGAAATCCATTTGATTATGTAATCTCGATGCTTACTGGGCAGTGGTCAGACCCCATAACGTCGGGGTGGATTGCCGGGTTACTAATGTTGTCGGCTATTCCTTTGCTTGCAAGCCAATAGTCGATGCGCCAGCCGACGTTTCGGGCCCTAGCGTTTGCCCAATGGGTCCACCAGGTGTAGGCTTCGGTTTTATCAGGAAAAGCCTTACGGAAAGTATCGATATAGCCAGCTTTTTCAAATGCATCAAAACCTTCTCTCTCTTCGTTAGTAAAGCCGTGCTTGCCAACATTAGGCGCTGGATTGGCAAGGTCGATTTCGCTGTGAGCGACGTTGAGATCGCCGCAAAATACGACCGGTTTATCTTTTTCAAGTTCCTGAATATGCTCTAAGAAGGCTGGGTCCCACTGTTTATGGCGAAGCTCTAGTCTACTTAGGTCATTTTTTGAGTTTGGTGTGTAAACGGTGACAACCCAAAAATCGTCAAATTCTGCCGAAATAACCCTACCTTCTTTTGATGGGTCGCCGTAGCTGTCACCTGCAAGGCCGTATTTCTCACTCAGGTCGTCGGTGAAGCCGTTAATCACTTGGAGCGGTTTTATTTTTGTAAAGATTGCCGTGCCGCTATAACCCGCTTTATCGGCACTATTCCAGTATTCATGGTAATCGGGCAGGTCGATTTCGGCCTGGCCTTGCTGGGCTTTTGTTTCCTGAAGACAAAGTATATCTGGCTGGTGTTCGGAAATAAACGTTTGAAACGTTCCCTTCTTTACAACCGCCCGAATACCGTTCACATTCCATGAGTACAGCTTCATACCTATATTGTACTCCTTATAGTTTAGTGCGTGCGTCTCGCTCTTGGTCACGCTTTTTGATTGCTTGACGTTTGTCGTAGTTCTTTTTACCCTTACCAACGGCAATCACCAGTTTTATATAGCGGCCCTTTGTAAGGAGGCGGAGCGGAACGAGCGACATACCGGCTTGTCTTTGGTCGTCGAGTGCATCGATTTGTTTGCGGCTGGCGAGTAGTTTTCGTGGCGAGGTATCAACACTGGTTTCGTGTTGGCCCTTGCTGTTCAGCGCCAGGCTAAAACTGGCGTTATTAAGCCATAATTCGTTATTTCGGAGAGTCACGAACGCGCCTTTGAGTTGGACTCGGCCATCCCTAGCTGCTCGGGCTTCTCGGCCAGTTAGGACAATGCCCGTTGTCAGCTCGTCGCCCAAGGCATAATCATAAGAAGCTCGTCGATTGACGATTGTCGAGTTTCCAGATTGCTTCTTTTTTCGTTGGGCCATAACAGGCTTATTGTAACAGATTAAACAAGGGTTTTCATGGCTTCAAGTAACACTTTGGCTGAGTTCTCCCAGCTGAATGACTTCATGTGCTTTTTGGCGTTAGATGCAATGGTTTGACGAAGTGTTGCATCGTCGAGTTTCTGTACGGTGTCCGCAAACTCTTGAGGACTCTTTGGATCGAAATAGAGCGCTCCGTCGGCGCCAACTTCATGGTGCGCTGGAATATCGCTGGCAACTACCGGCACGCCCATTGCCATAGCTTCAGAGACGGGCAGCCCCCAGCCTTCGTCGAGGCTAGCTGTTGCAAGGATAGCATTATCGGCGAGAATTTTTTCGTACTCGTCGTCACTGACTCCGCCGTGAAAAATAACATCGGCGCCATCGGGAATAAGTGCTTCGAGTTCTTTTTTACGTTCCGGGTGGATACGACTCAATAAATGGAGCGTTCTTCCTGGCAGCCACTCCATCCCCTTAACAAGTATTTCGACATTTTTGTAACCTATAAAAGCGCCCATATATACAATATTTTTTATAGGTTCAGAGTGCTTTACTTTGTAATGCGTAAATTGTTGGGGCGCATTATAGACAACCGCAATAGGAAGTTTCGTCATGCGAGCCGCTTTGATGTCATTAGCCGAGCTTTGGCTCACCGTTGTTATAAGATCGGCCCCCTTCAAAAGCAGTCGTTGCGGAAAATATGCTTGATGATAGAGCCACCAAGCGCCACGCACATGTGGAGCAAATTGCTTTGGAGCACTTGGATGACGATAGTAAATCATATCGTGAAGTGTCAAAATTGCTTTGTATTTTTTGCCCATGGTGCCGATTGTTTGAAGCGGGCTGTACACAATATCGGGCTCGTATTTATTAAGGTATAAAGCAGTGAGAGGGTCTTTTATGGAAGTTGGTGGATGTATTTTTATACATTCAGCGTTCTTCGGAAGAAACTTTTTCTGACCCTCATCAGAAATAATGAAATTGAGCGGCGTGAGCTTTGCGAGTGCGTTGCCAAGCTCGGTGGAATAGCGACTTATACCGTCGTGGTAGTCGGTGCGAATATATCGAGCATCAAAAAAAATCTTCATCGTGATTGTATTTTAGCACGATGAAGACGGTATGGCTTAGGGGTTGTCGAGTTAAGCAGCCGGAGCGAGGCCATGTACTTTGATGGCTTCTTGCAGTTTTGGACGATCAAATCCAGAAATGATATCGCCAGCAACATCGGTAACTGGCACGCCTCGGAAATCACCGCCAATTTTTGCCATAAGTTCGTCGTGTGCCGCTTGGTCCGCCTCGATATCTTTGGCGATATAAGGAACTCCAAGACGATCTAGCCACTGCATTTCAGTATGGCAAAATGCGCACCAGCTAGTGCGATAAATAATAACTTGCGGTGTTGCCTGTGTGTTTGCGTCCATGTTCGTTTCCCCCTGAACTTTATCGTTACTATACATTATACAGTAAATAACTATGGCTGCCAATTAAATAACATGATGTATCATAGTGCTTGTGCTACAATATAGACAAGAAAAGTGGTGATAGACGAATGCGAAAACAATACATTTTAAAGGGTGGATTTGCACTTCCAACTGTGCTGATAGCATCGATTGTTATGCTGTCTGTATTAGCAGTGTCGGTATCATCTGTTGCCGCCGTGCGTACCAGCCTAAAAACGCAGTATTATGAGCAACTTGCTAAAGAGGCTGGTGAGGCCGGGGTTGCCTATGCTAATGCTTGTCTTTCAAAAAATAAAAATGTTCCATTATGGAGCGATGCTAAGCCGCTCACGCCAGCGACAGATTGCGCAGGCAACGTCTTGCTCTCCCCTACTATCCAGGCAGTTGTTGTTGGCGGCGGTGGTGGCGGCGGCGCAAACAACGGCGGTGGCGGCGGTGGTGGCGGTGTTAAAGTCGGCACCTACACGGTATCGGCCACGACATACGCCGTTACAGTTGGTGCGGGTGGAGCTGGTGCAAGCTCTGATACAACTGCAGGTGGTGCGGGGGGCAGCTCGGCGCTGGGGAGCCTAGCGTCCGTCTCTGGTGGCGGCGGCGGCGCAACTCGCACGAGCAGCACCGCTTATGTTGCCGCAGGTAATGGCGCATCAGGTGGCGGCGGCACTAATACCTATGTTGCTGCTAACGGCACTGGTACATCGGGCGGAACGGGTATTGCTGGTCAAGGCTATGCTGGCGGCCTGGGTTCATCTCAATCTGGCGGTGCTGGTAATGGCGGTGGCGGTGGCGGTGCTGGCGCAGCGGGCGGCAATGCGAGCGGCGTGGCGCTTAATACTGGTGTAACTGGCTACGGTGGTATTGGTATAATGTCTGACATTTCAGGGCAACAAGTATACTATGGCGGTGGTGGTTCTGGTGGAGGCTGGGGCACTGGCGCAACCCCAGGTGTACCTGGTCTTACTGGTGGTGGCGCTGGTGCCCTTGCATCGGCAGCAGCTGGAGCCGCTGGACAACCGAATACAGGCGGTGGCGGTGGCGGCGGTGCCTATACCGTAGGGCTTGGTGGCGCCGGTGGCTCTGGCGTTGTAATTATTCGCTATGCCAATAACGGCAGTATAACTCCTGGTACCATGACAGGTACTTACACTACCTATGTCTCTGGTCCGTACAAAGTGTACCGATTTACGACTTCGGGTACGTTTGTTGTTAGTGCCGTTAGTACCTCAAGCTGTCCAAGCGACCCTCGCTGCTCGGTGATGGTAGATAGTAATAATACGTTTCGTAGCTCATTTACTGTCAAGAGCCCAACGCTTGATGCTGACGGTAAGGCGCTAACTATTCCTAATAATGGATACGTTGAGCTACTCCGAGCATCAAATGGTGCTGTCTGGCGTACGTATCGTCAGCCTTCTGTCCAGGCTGCAGTTGTGCCAGATATTTGTTCTGGTGCGGCCGGGTCTTCGCTTGGGTGGTCAAACGCTGTGGTAACGACGGCGCAGTCGGTATTGCCTAATGCGGCTCAAGCTCGAAGTATTTCACTTGCAGACAGTCCGCTAAGCGCTGGCTACATCTATTTCAGAAAGGATTTTACGGTTACCGACGCTGGCTCATATAATGTTTCGGTCGTAACACCTTCAACTTCAAGCGTCGCCGATGTCTACATCGACGGCGCCTTTATGCGAAGTGCTCAGGGTCAGATGAGCTCAGGCGCTACTTCCTTAGCGGCCGGCTGCCATACGATATTCGTGCGCCTAACTAATAAAACAGCGCTTTCGAGCAAGGCTCACTTCACTGCTGCCGTGCAGCAATCTGGCTCGGAGCCAATTATTGCGACAGATTCGTCGTGGCGTGTCAGCGCTGGTCGTACGGTTCATTTTTCACAATCTGATTACTATGCCGATCCAAGTGTGTGGGTGCCTGCCCATGCTAATAACACTGTCCTTGACCTTCGTGGCGCAGGCTGGACAACGAATGACCCATTAACTATGTATGTTTATCCGTCATGTGATTCATCGTGTCCAGGGCCAAGTACGACATATTTGCGGGCCGGTAATGATATATCTTTCACATCTGATACCGATGTTACTATGGTGTATGCATGCGATGATGACTGCATTATTTACATAGATGGTCAGCCTGTTGCTGGGAGCACATACAGTTATTCAACTATTTCGCAGCAATCTTTCACTCTTACAGCAAACGTAGCTCATCGTATTGGTATTGCTCTATACAACACTGCAAGCGGTGCTTCAGGGGCAGGATTGACTATCTTCGATAAAGGCAATGGAAAAGTCTACGCCCGTACAGATGCGAGCTGGTATACTTCTGATGCATGGGTTTCAGGTGCAACAACTGCCGACGATCCATTATCATATGAGGCATCGTTTACTCCGAGTCCAATGAATATGCCTAAAGTTCCTACCTATGACGTGCTTGTTGTTGGCGGTGGCGGTGGTGGCGCAAGTAATACACCTACAGGTGGTGGTGCTGGTGGCGGTGGCGGTGGCGGTGTTATTTACCAAACAGGTGTCACTGCAACGACGGGCGCCCGAACAGTGACTGTTGGTGCTGGTGGTGCTGGTGGCGGCGGCACGACAAGGATAAACGGGACAACAGGCAGCTCATCGGTGTTCGGGTCGCTCACGGCAATTGGTGGCGGTGGTGGCGCAGCGCAAACAGCTATACCAGGCCTTACAGGTGGTTCGGGGGGCGGAGCCTCTGGTGGTGGAAATCCGGCTCCTGGGGGTACGAGTTCTGGTACTGCTGGGCAAGGTAATGCAGGTGGTGCTGGCTTCGGTTCGTCTGCCTATAACGGTGGTGGTGGTGGTGGAGCTGGTGGCTTTGGTGTGGCTGGAACCGCGACATCGGCTGGCAACGGTGGTCCTGCGCTGCTATTTTACATGGTTGCCGGCAAAAGGTTCCCGGTTGGCGGTGGCGGTGGCGGCGGAACATACGGAACGACATCTACAGTCGGCGTTGCCGAATCATTAAGTGGTGGCAACGGTGGTCTTTATAACACCAATGGTGGCATTGGGGTTTCGGGGTCGCTAAATCGTGGCGGCGGCGGTGGCGGCGGCGCCGGTAGTCCTCATGGTGCCGCCGGTGGTGCTGGTGGCTCGGGCCTGGTGGTTGTTCGGTTTGTAAAAGATTCCTTGTCGGTTTCTGTTTCTGGAGGCACATTTACGCAGGAGGAAACAACAATTAATAACGTTACCTACACTGTCTATACGTTTACTGCTGGCACTTCAACATTCAATATTACAGCTGTAAACCAATGATATTTATAGCTTTGCTACTGGTAAAACATTCATTTTTTTGCTATACTTCATGAGTAATGACGGAGTCGCCTCGACCGAAGCCAACCCCAGGCCGGACGACCAAGCCGCAGTCAAATTTATCTGGGCCTATGCTTATATTTATGACTGCACTTGATACTACCTGGAGGGTATTTATCCCAACGCTTGGTGGGGTGTTCCTTGGGATCGGCCTTGATTCACTTCTCAACATCGCCCCCATTGCAACTATCGTTTGCCTCATTTTGGGCACCGGTGCAAGCGTAGCACTAATTGCTAAACAACTACATGACGTAAGGAAACCACTTTCATGAACGTATCTCACTTCGCTGCTGCTGAACTTCATATCTCGATTGCTTCCGAGCCACTATTCTACGTTGGTGAGTTTCCAGTAACTAATGCACTGCTCACTGGTGTTGTCGGCGGTCTTGTAACGGTTTTAATACTTTGGTTTGTTGCTAGTCGTGTAAAGCGAGGTAAATACAATCGTTTTGTCGGTTTGGTGCAATGGGTTTTTGAAGGTTTGCTAAAGCAAGTTAACGATGTTGTGCCTGATAAAAAGGTTGCCCGCCGTATTACACCATTAGCCGTGACTATCTTTTTCGTCGTCCTTATTAATTACTGGCTGAGTGTTCTTCCTGGACTAGATTCAATTAAATATAACGGTGTTCCTGTGCTTAGAAGCCTCACGGCCGATCTTAACTTTACGCTTGGGCTTGCACTTATTACTGTTGTAACGGTACAAATGTATGCCATAAAGCACCTCGGTGTTTTTGGCAATGGAACACGATATTTCCGTAATCCGATAAAAGATCCAGTTGGCTCATTTGAAGGTATCCTAGAGTTGATTGGTGAGGTGTCTCGTGGTGTTGCCCTGGCGCTTCGTTTGTTTGGTAATGCGTTTGCGGGCGAGGTCCTCCTTATTGTCATTGCGGTGTTGACTAGTTATTTCGCTGCTGTGACACTGCCATTCTTTATGTTCTTTGAAATGTTTATCGGATTTATTCAGGCGTATGTATTCTTTGTTCTGACGCTCATCTTTACTGCCCTCGCCGTTGCGCATCACGGCCCCGAACCCCCCGACCACTCCCCTGCTGATAGCCATAAGGAACCGGCGGCTGCTAAGGGATGAAATAAAGAGTGGTACATGTCATAATGGAAAGTAATAAATAAGGAGTAATAATAATGGATGCATTAGCATTTGGACTAACCTACGGACTACCTGCACTTGGTGCGGCACTTGGTATCGGCTTTATTGGTGCCGGCGCCTTGAACGCATTTGGTCGTAACCCAGAAAAACTTGGTGATATTCGTACTCTGATGATTACAGCCATTGTCTTCGCTGACTCACTGGCGATTATCGGTATCATTGTGGCAATTATTGCGAAGTTCTTGTAGGAGTGATACGTGAATTTCCTTACAACCTTTGCCGAAACAGCTGAAGCCAACCAGGATATTTTTACTGCGCTTGGTATCGACCTTCGTTTGCTCATTTTGCAAATTGTCGCTTTTTTGATTTTGGTGTGGTTACTAGGAAAATATGTCTACCCATGGCTTATGAAGTCAGTTGACGAGCGTCAAAAGAATATTGAAGAGGCTGCTAAGGCCGCCAAACATGCCCAAGAATCAGCTGAACAAAGTGAAGCTGCAACGGCAGAACTGTTGGCGCAGGCTCGTAAAGAAGCTGCCGAGATTGTATCGACTGCAAAACTTGAAGCAACTGAAATGGTCACGAGCAGCGAAGCCAAGGCCAAAGCTGTGGCCGAAAAAATTGTAGCTGATGCGCATGCGCAAACGCAAAAAGATATCGACAAAGCTCGTCGTGAATTGCACGATGAAACGCTGGCGCTGATTTCCCTTACTACAGAAAAAGTTGTTCGTTCAACCCACGACAAAAAGGCCGATGAAGCCATGATTGCCGATATGTTGAAGGGGGCGCAGTAAACTATGGCTCGAAAGCTGTCTCGTCGTGATTTGGCAAAGTATGCATCGCATCAATTGGCTGAGGGCGTTTCATTGGAAACAGTTGCTCGCCACCTCGCTGCGTACCTGATTGAATCACGGCGAACCAACGAGTTGAATATTATTGTTCGTGATGTTGCCGACGAACTTACAGCCACGGGGCGTGTAGCTGGTACGGTCACGTCGGCCCACCAGTTAAGTTCGGCGACACTGAAGGAAATTGAGCAATTTGTTCAAGCCAAAACTGGTGCGGCGCATTTGTCACTTGACCCTATTGTGGACGAATCGGTACTTGGTGGAATAAAACTTGAACTTCCCGGCCTCGAAATGGACACGACCATCGCCCGAACCCTGACGATACTTAAAACACGATACAAGAAAGCATAACCAGAAGGCAAAATTATTATGAGTGAACTATCAATCAAAGAACTATCAAACGAGTTACGAAGCGCCATTGAAAGCCTTGAAACGTCTGGAAACCTCGACGAAGTGGGCATTGTCCTTCGTGTTGGTGACGGTGTTGCTTGGATACACGGGCTTCGTGGTGCTGGTTATAGCGAAGTGTTGCAAATTGAAACTGACAATGGTGTTGTTGAAGCCTTTGCCCTAAACCTTTTAGAAGATGAAATTGGTGCTGTGTTGCTTGGTGAAGACAGCGAAGTTAAAGCCGGCCAGACGGTTCGTCTGAAGGGCGAAGTGCTGTCTGTCCCTGTCGGACCCGAACTACTTGGTCGTATTGTCGACCCGCTTGGTCGTCCACTCGATGGTGGCCCAGCAATTAAAACGAATACCACTGGTATCGTTGAGCGGGCTGCGCCTGGGGTGATGGATCGTAAGTCTGTCCACGAACCACTCATGACGGGTATTGTGGCAATTGATGCTATGTTCCCTATTGGTCGTGGTCAGCGCGAGCTGATTATTGGTGACCGCCAAGTCGGTAAGACCGCTATTGCTATCGACACAATGATTAACCAAGCAAAGCAAAAGACTGGCGTTATTAACGTCTATGTTGCCATTGGTCAAAAACGCTCAAAGGTCGCTCGCCTGGTTGAGCGTCTTAAGGCCGAGGGCGTGCTTGAGCAAACTATTATAGTTGCAACAAGTCCGTCTGACCCCGCATCACTTTTGTACCTTGCGCCGTATGCTGCAACCGCTATGGGTGAATACTTCCGCGACAACTCACAGCATGCCTTGATGATTTACGACGACCTTACCAAGCACGCCGTTGCTTATCGCCAAATGTCGCTGCTGCTTCGCCGTCCACCGGGTCGTGAAGCCTATCCTGGTGACGTGTTCTACTTGCACTCTCGCCTGCTTGAGCGTTCAGCAAAGCTTTCTGATGTGCTTGGCGCTGGTTCGCTCACTGCACTGCCTATCATCGAAACGCAGGCTGGTGACATTTCCGCCTATATCCCAACTAACGTCATCTCAATTACCGATGGCCAAATATTCCTTGAAACCGACCTTTTCTACCAGGGTATTCGCCCAGCGATTTCTGCCGGACTCTCCGTCTCGCGTGTTGGAGGTGCGGCGCAAACACCTGCCGTTAAGTCGGTATCGAGCCACTTGAAGCTCGGACTGTCACAGTTCCGTGAGCTGGCAAGCTTCACTCAGTTTGGAAGTGACCTTGATGATGCAACTAAACATCAAATCGAACGAGGGCAACGCCTTACTGAATTGTTGAAACAGCATCAGTACCAACCACTGAGTGTATGGCAACAAGTAGTCAGTATTCTGTGTGTAACTGGCGGCTACTTTGACGCCGTGTCAGTTGCGAAAATTAAGGACGCGCAATCTGCCGTACTCACTAAAATCTGGGCAGACCACAAAAAGGATATGGAAACATTAGATACTGGCGCAAAGCCAACCGACGAAACCTTGAAACTAATCGAAACTGTTGCGAAGGCAGCGGCAAAGGGGTTTGAGGGCTAGATGGCAAACACCCAGGCGCTAAAAGGACGTATTCGCTCGGTTGCAAAGACCAAGCAGATTACGAGTGCCATGCAATTGGTTGCGGCTAGCCGAATGCGCCGTGCCCAGGAAGCGACTAAGGCGTCTGCGCCGTACACGGCTGCAGCTCGTGAATTACTGTCTGCTCTGGCGGGCCATACATCGGTAAAGGGCCACCCATTATTTGCGCAGCGACCAGTGAAAACACGGCTTTTAGTTGTTATCGCTTCCGACAGCGGTCTGGCTGGTGCTTTTAACAGCAACCTCACTCGTTTGTATGCCAATCAACTTATCGCCGATGATAAAAATGGTGTTAAAAATGCCACTATCACGGTTGGGCGTAAGGCATCACAGTTTGTAGCTCGCTTGAAGGATACGACGGTGCTTGGGTCGTACGAAGGACTACCCGATCGTCCTGATGGTAATGAGCTTCATGCTATCCTTGGTACGATTGAACAGAAATTTACGTCTGGTGAAGTTGACGCTGTTGATATTATTTATACCCGCTATGTCAACACAGTTAAGCAAGAAGCTCAAGTTATGCGAGTGTTACCAGCTGGCGCCGACCTTAATATGGATGCGCCAACATCAGGCGTTCGTGATGTGTTGTACGAACCAAGTACCGAAGAGGTTTTGGATGGAGTTGCCTATCGTCTGGTCGGGGCTCAGTTATTTCAAGCTCTGCTCGAATCACGAGCCAGCGAATACAGCATGCGCATGATGGCCATGAAAAATGCTACCGATAACGCCTCCGACCTCATCGATGATTTGACGCTGGAAATGAACAAAGCTCGGCAAGCCGCCATCACCCAAGAGCTTTCGGAGATTAGCGGTGGCGTAGAGGCATTAAATGACTAAAGGAGAACACAATGAGTAAGAATACAGGAATAATCAGCCAAATTGTCGGCGTGGTTGTTGATGCCGAATTTTCTGGTGAAATTCCAGCAATTAATGATGCGTTAACTGTCAGCCACAACGATAAGATAATTACCCTTGAAGTTGCCCAGCACCTTGACGAATCAACCGTTCGTGCGATTGCGCTATCGAGTACTGATGGGTTGAAACGTGGCCAAGAAGTGACGGCGACAGGTGCGCCCATTAGTGTGCCTGTTGGTGATGCGACGCAGGGCCGTATGTTTAATGTCACTGGTGATGCAATTGATGGGAAAGAAGCACCCGCTGGTGCGAAATCACCAATTCATCGCCCCGCTCCAAGCCTAGAAGAACAATCAAACAAAACTGAGATTTTGGAAACAGGGTTGAAGGTGGTTGACCTGATTGCACCAATTGTTAAAGGTGGTAAAGCTGGCCTCTTCGCAGGTGCTGGTGTAGGTAAAACAGTCCTTATTACCGAACTTATTAACAATATTGCAAAATTCCACAGCGGCAACTCGGTTTTTGCTGGTGTTGGTGAGCGTACCCGTGAGGGTAACGACCTCTACTACGAAATGGAAGAAGCCGGCGTGCTTGACAAGACCTCGCTGGTCTTCGGACAAATGAATGAGCCGCCTGGAGCTCGTCTTCGAGTTGCTCTTTCTGGTCTGACAATGGCCGAGGCCTTTCGTGACGAAGGTAAAGATGTGCTGCTATTCATCGATAACATCTTCCGCTACACTCAAGCAGGTGCTGAGGTGTCTGCTTTGTTGGGTCGTTTACCTTCAGCGGTGGGATACCAGCCAAACCTTCAAGAAGAGATGGGTATGCTTCAAGAGCGAATTACTTCTACTAAAAAAGGTTCAATTACCTCTGTTCAAGCTGTCTATGTCCCCGCCGACGACCTTACCGACCCGGCGCCAGCAACTACATTCGCTCACCTCGATGCGACCATTGTGATGAGCCGTGCGTTGACTGAAATTGGTATTTATCCTGCTGTGGACGTTTTGGCATCAACCTCAACCAGTCTTGATCCGGAGATTGTTGGTGAAGAACACTACCGCGTGGCTCGTGAAGTCCAGCGTGTGCTACAAGAATATAAAGAACTCCAAGACATAATTGCGATACTTGGTATGGAAGAGCTTTCTGACCAACAAAAGCAGACTGTGAACCGTGCTCGTCGTGTGCAACGGTATCTCTCGCAGGCCTTCTTCGTGGCTGAAAAATATACCGGTAACCCTGGTGTGTACGTGAAACTCGAAGATACTATTAAGGACTTCAGCGATATTTTGGCTGGAAAATATGACGATAAGCCAGAAGAGTGGTTCTATATGGTTAATGGTACCCTTTCAAACAAACTTGCTCAGGAAAGTGGCAAGAAGGAAGCGAAAAAATAATGCACCTACAGCTTATCACCCTCCAAGGCGTGACTATCGACACTGATATTTACGAATTGATGGCGCCAACAACCGCTGGTGATATTGCTGTCTTCCCGGGTCACGAACCATTAGTAACGATGGCCTCGCCCGGCGCACTGGTGGTTCGCTACGAAAAAACCGACAAAGAAGACGATTTAGATTATTTTGCTATCGGTGGTGGTGTTATTGAAGTTAACCCCGATTCTATACGGGTGTTGGTTGACGAAGCCGACTACGGTGATGATATTATCGAAGCCGAATCGAAAGCTGCACTTGATCGAGCGCTAAAAATGCGTGATGAAGCTAAAAACCAAGTTGATCTTGATAAGGCTCACCAGTTAATTGACCGACATACGGTTCGTTTGCGAGTTGCCGAATTGCACCATCGACGCCGCCATCATTAGCCGATTGAGTTTTTATACATTAGTAACCGATGAAAGTAACGCTCGTACTTCATCGGTACTTTTTGTGTGCATCAATTTTTCACGAAGTTCGGCTGCGCCGGGTATATCCCGAACGTAAATTTTGAAAAATCGCTTTAGCGGATCAAACTTGCGGGGTTCGAGTTCGGCATTGTATTTGTCGAATAGATCGAGGTGATAACCAAAAAGTTCGAGGATTTCTTTGCGAGAAGGTTCATACCCTACGGTAAAGGCGTATGGGTTGGTAAAAATTCCACGACCAATCATCACGCCGTCGATGCCGTATGTTTCGACAAGTTCCATGCCGTGCTGACGGTCACGGATATCGCCGTTGATAGTAAGAAGTGTGTGAGGTGCAATGTCATCACGCAATTTTTTAATTTCGGGGATGAGTTCGAAGTGTGCATCAACTTTGCTCATTTCTTTACGAGTGCGCAGGTGAATTGTCAGATTTGCGATATCTTGCTTCAAAAGGTGCGTTATCCACTCTCGCCATTCATCAACGCTGACATCACCAAGTCGAGTTTTGACGCTGACCGGCAAGCCTGCTTCTTTTGCGGCGCTAATAAGTTCGGCAGCTAATTCAGGGGTGCGAATCAGGCCACTGCCCGCTCCGCCTTTTACGACCGACTTGTCAGGGCAACCCATGTTGATGTCAATGCCCTTAAAGCCGAGATCTTTCATTCCCAGCGCCATCTCACGGAAATTATCGGGTTTTGCACCCCAAATTTGAGCCACCATCGGGTGTTCGTCATCAGTAAACGCCAATCGTCCACGGGTACTGTGAATCCCCTTTGGGCTACAATAACTGGCGGCATTGGTAAATTCGGTAAAGAAAATATCAGGGCGCCCAGCCTTAGCGACAACATGACGAAAGACAACATCTGTCACCGCCTCCATGGGCGCAAGGATGAAGAAAGGTTTCGGTAGTGCGGTCCAAAAATTATTCATAAGCTTTTAATAAAAAATCACTCAACTTTTATCACAAATTGTTCGCATCAATGATACGGGTTTGTGGTGAAAGTTGAGTGGACAGAGATAGTGCTTCTGTTTTTACGTTGCCGTAGGGCAACGCCACTCGACAAGATTATCTACCGAGAATTTCGCGAAGAGTCTTGGGGCGTTGGCCCTGCCTGGTCATGCTATCAAAGTACCTTTGGTACTCTTCAGCAACCTTGCCTGCGTCGCCACTTGCGGCGGCTCGCCTAATGTTGTCCTCGCCATTAGCCATTTCGATTACCTCCAAAAGGTTTGTCGATGGAGAAAGTTGGGCGAGAACCCCCTGTCCGGCTGATGCCGTGGAGGGGCGAACACCCCAGCCGAACAGGGGGTTCTCTGGGGGTGGAACAGCTTCGTTCCAGTGGCGGATGGTCGAATAGCCCATCCCCTTCCTACGCTCACTTCCCCGCAAGCGCAGAAACTTCAAAATTTGGTCGGACCCCGCCAGGCGCAGGCGGCAGTATTGTACCTGGCGGGGCCCTATGGTCACAAAGTTTATCGTCATTTGACGACCTACAATTGCGGAGGGTGTTTGCGATTGTAGGAATGTCCAACTTGGGAGGAAGGACCTTTGCGTACCTTTTTTGCACTATCTCTGTCAATGTACTAGACGGAGAGCTGTGGCATGCAAGATATTTTTACTTAGTAACAATAACTTGCACGCCACGGCTCAATCAGCCTAATATTACTATTATAGCGTTTTTATACAATTTCGTCAATAAGGTCTTGCTCGAAAGCAAGCCTGCCCGCAAGGTCGTTAGAATAATCGCTCACATCGGGCAGGTCGAGCGTGACAATATGTTTCCAGACGGCACGAATTAATTTTTTAGTGCGTTCGATGTCTTCAGATGCTAGATTGAGTGGCAATACTATACTTTCACCTGTTTTGGTTGGTTCGATAAATGCCAGCGACCCGTCAGTTACCGTATAGGTGTGATAATCGGCCGACTGTTCTACCAAAATTTTATAAAAGGCCAGCTGCTGACGATACCGATGCAGTTTCATTTTTTCATGAGTATCACCTCTGTCCCAAGACTGAAGCGGGCGGCCTGTTTTATAATCGGTGACGGAAATGGTTTTATCTGTCTTGTTGATATCAATTACATCGAGCGAACCAGTTAACCGAGCGTCGTCGAGCCGAACATCTTGATGAGCGAATGTCGCTTCGGCTTTTTGTGACGTTGTCATAGGCGCAACTCCAGAACGAATAAAGGCCGGGATATGCTCACTTCCCATCTGTAGATAACGCTTGTGATCGGCGCTGTCGAGCCGTTCTTTTTCGAGGGCCACCTCAAAGTCATGAAGAGAATCTTCGAGTGGTTTTTGCTCGCCTGTAGATAGAACATGAGTGTGAGCCTGTTGCATTGTCCAGTGAACGGCGGTGCCGTAGGCGGCTGAGGCCAATTTTGTCTGAGGAAAATGAAGCAGGTTGTTTAATAGGAAATATTCTGGTCCGCCTCGAGATACGTCAAGAAAATTATTGAGCGATGTGGCGCTAAGTTTAAATGCTTCAAGTTGTGGAGTAAGTATTGTTTTCAGGTCGTTTATTGGGCTAACTAGCGGATGATACCAGGCTGTTTCGGCGATGGCGGTATGGTCCTCGATAGATAATGCTGTTTGTTCAATGGTTGGGATTGTGGTGTCAACTAGAAAATTTGCGATTGAAGTTGCAGCGTTAGCATCGTTGCTGGACGAATGCGTCAAAAAGAGGCGTCGCTCCGCTCGAGTCATGGCAACGTAAAACAAACGAATCCGTTCGTCGGCCGTTGAGCCACTCGGTGCAAGCGGTAAGTTAGCAGGATACCCAATTGAACGAGACCGCGAGCGAGCATTTTGCCCCCAAGATGAATCGACAGAATTGTAAACGTACACCGTATCGAATTCGAGCCCCTTTGCCTTGTGCGCTGTCAACAAATTGACGGCAGATGTCTGCGTATCAACTGACGGGCTTTGTATCATAATAGAAATTCCGAGACGCCGGTGAAGTTCGATGAACGTCACAAATTGCGTAAGTCCAATACTATCGCCAGGGGCGTATTCACGAAGCTTGCTGCGAATTGTACGTAGTGCCTCTAGATATTCAAGGTAAGCCGATGGCGTTTCGTTGAGTGATGCGTGCGAGAAGAAATAATTATAAAATGGGCTTGCGATTGATGGTGATGAGTTTTGAGGTTGCTGTGCATCTGGTCGCCCAATAATACTGTCAAGCAGAGGTTCTAGAGGCATTGTGTGAACGGCCTTAGAGTGCGTCACGAGCCATTCATGAATTGCGACGAAGTCAGGTGTTGTTGCCATAATTTCCATCCAGTTTTGACGGTCGGTATAAGCATTGAGGCTAAGGCGCCATAGCGCATGGGGCGATATATTCCAAGCGGGATGTGCCAGTAATTCAGGTAATAGCGATTCAACCAAACGATGGTTCCCCTCGGCCAGGGCGACTAATACTCTGGCGAGCTGTTCAAGCACAATAATTGGTGGACTGTCGAGAACACTTTCTTGTTTGTCGTAGCGAACGGGTATATTTGCTTGGCGGAAGAACGGCAGAAGTGATTGGATTTCGGCATGACGCCGTGCCAGAACAGCGATAGACGATGGGTCGGCGCCCTGCGTGATATCGTTATGTATTTGCTGCACAATAAATGAACGTTCGCTATCGCTTGATTCGAAATTCCAGACTTCAACCGTGCCGGGACCCTCCTTTTGTGCGGCTAGCTGTTTGCTGAGTTCTGGTATCTGGGCTTCAAGCCTATCGGTACCCTGCGTAATAACGGCACGAGACGCTGCTAATATATCAGCACCTGAACGATAGTTATCAGTGAGAATGATACGTTGTACTTGCGGATAGGTTTCCGAAAAACTTGTAATTGTGCTTGAATCGGCCCCCTGAAATCCATAAACTGCTTGGTCATCGTCGCCAACAACTAATATGTTGGGACGCCCTTCGTTGACTGGGTTGTTGGTTAGATTATGCAAAATACGTAGTTGGGCGACGTTGGTATCTTGAAATTCATCGACCATAATATACAAATATTTTTCCTGCAAATTTAATGTTAAATCTTCGTACACTTCCATGGCGTGCACAACTTGCATGATCATATCGTCGTAATCGAATGCACTCGCCTTCTCCATTCGGTTGACGTATTCATAATATATGAACGAGAGAGCTTTAAGCTTGGCGAGGTGCTTGCGATCTTTAAATGCCAATATTTTTTGTGGGGTACGTTCAAGCCAGGCATTTTTCCAGATGGTAATAGGCTTTGTAGGGTGCTCGGCAGCGGCGGTATCGAGAGCTATTTTTAATGATTCGTAGATTATTTTAGCGAGCGGAGTTATTTCGTAGAGTGTTTCGAGCGTGTTAACATGTGCTTCAATGTCGCCTAGTAGCGGCTCGAGTTGGGCGGCGGTTGATTTTTTAATTCCCGCATCAAACACAGGAATAATAAGTCGTTCGATTGTATCAAGACTCGCCTCACTTTGTTGGATAACTGCAAGAAGTTCGTCGCTCGTTAAGGCGCTATTCCTCTTTAATTCAGATATTACCTTTTGGGCATCGGACAAATGAGTATATTCGCCGTTCATAGTACTAGAAAGCGGATTTGAAAATGGGAGCTCTTCAAAAATGCTGCGGAGTATTTCGTACTGTTTGATATCGTCGGCGGGCTGGAATAGCGCATTACGGTAAAAGTATTCTCGATTTGCGGCAATGATGTCGCTGCCAAAGCTATGGAAGGTATGGATAGCAACTTTGTAAGCGTCTTTGCCAATTATGCCCACTAGGCGTTCTCGCATGGCGGCTTGCCCACTTTCGGTAAAGGTTAAAAGAAGAATATTCTCGGGTAAAGCATCAGTTTTATTTAGAATATTTGCAACTCGTACGCTAAGCAGCTCGGTTTTGCCAGTTCCTGGGCCGGCCAGAACCATTACTGGTCCATCGATTGTATCGACTGCTTGTTGCTGGGCTTTATTTAGCTGCTGGTAGCGGTTTTGAAACTCCATGTACTAAGTATAGCATCAGAGGTGGTACAATAGTGACATGAATGAAGAACTTTTGGCTGAAGTTAATCTTGAAGATAACATTCGAAAACATTTCCTTGCAGATATCGACGTTGATGCACTCATCGCCCTTCGAATACCAGTTGGGCGCACCACATATGCAACGGTGTTTTTAACGAGACGCAAGCAATTGTACGCTTATATTTCGAGCCAATCGGCGTTAACTTTGGCCGATATTCGTAAAATTATTTCTCGTATGGGCATGAAAGCAGATGCATATCTTCCGCCAAAAAGTCGCCCTGACTATTTTCAAGAAGTGGGGACGGCAAAGTTTAAAGAGACGTTCCCTGGCCGTAGCGTGACAAACCCGCAGGATATTGCGTTTTATCGAACGCTTGCCCCGTATAATCCTGCTCTTGTTTTGATTGGCGAAGTTGAACACGGCATTTATCAATTTGACGCCGACTCAACTAGTTCGTGGCGACTTGGCAAGAAATTTTCATATCGTCGAGTTCAAACAAGCTAGCGCCGCACGTAGACAGCGCCCGGCATAAGCGGTATCATAGCTTTATGCAATCTACAACTCCCCTATCATTAGGAAAAAAAATTCTAATCGGTGTAGCAGGTCTTGTGCTGGTCGTGGCCATCTCTATTGGTACGGCGTTCGCACTGTCCTACGTGTTTGGGTCTAAAACTGAAACGACATCAGACGATACTGAACCTCAAACTCAAACCGAAATATCGCCTATCCGCAATCAGTTAGGCACTCTGTACGCACAAAGTTCGCCTGAACGTAGTGGCGTAGCTATTGAAGAGCCCTTTGTGACAGAAAGCGCCACCGATGGGTATAAAACTGCTAAGGCTATTGTGGCAGATGGCGAACCGAACCAGCGGTTAACAGCGTTATTTTATCAAAAACCCGATGAATCATGGCATTTTTTTGCGGCTGCAATTGATCCAGATATGATACTTTGTGCCGATTTTAATAGCGACGATCTAACCAATGCGTTTGTTGGATTCACTTGTGTCGATGAAATGGGCGTGTCTTCGTTTGTTCAAACTCCAGAGCCAACCTTTGAAGTTATTCCTGGTTCGAGCGGTAACTAAATAAATATTAATATTAGCGAAGGTCCGACAGGACGTACGTTCCGGAACAAGAAGCGTTTCCAAAGATGTCACTTTGGTTGCTAGAAGTACCGTCATAACCAGAGAAGCTAATTGTTTTTGTGCCGTCAGCACCATGCGTAACGGTTACGGTACCCGAGGCAATAGTTTCAGTGGCTCCTGCGTTGCTATTATTCTTGAATGCGTCCGAGTTACTTGATCCAGATTTTGACACGCCGTTAACGGTTACGTTGTACGGCCAGGTTTTTGATACGTCCCACGAATTCCAGCCGCTGGTTACGGTGTAACGATAGATAGTCCAGTTGACGTTACTTGTATTATTGGTCAGGTTGTAGCTGACCTCGTCTACTTTGACACGTAGTTGATATGCAGATCGATTTGAATAGACGTCAGAGCAATACTTTGCCGCAGACAGTGTGACGGTTGGCGTTAATGTCGTAGCGCTCTTAGCGGCTGAATTTGGCCCCTGGTATGCACCAACGGTGCCTCGCAATCGGAAGTAATACGTCGTTGCGGGGATAAGACCCGTTACCGATGACGATGTGCCGGTCGGGTTGGTCGTGGTAATGGAGGTAAATGCACTTGAGGTTGATCGCTCGAGAATGTAGCCCGTTGCACCGCTGAGAGCCGACCAACTTACCGTCAGGCCAGTTGTTGATGTTGCCGAGACGGTGATGGTAGGGGCTGAAAGGGCGGCAGTAGCCGATGCCGTGCTTGACCATCCACTGGTATACGAGCCGTTGACGGCTTGAACTTGAGCATAGTATGTCGTACCAGGTGACAAGCCGGTGAGGGCTTTTGATGCGGCGGTACTAGTGACTGTTGTTGGTGATGTCATTGAACTTGAGGTGCTGTAGCGAATATTATATGACGCTGCGTGTGACACTGCCGTCCAGCTAAATGTCACTTGTGTCGAGGAATTTCCTGCACCAGTCATACCAGCGGGGGTGCTAAGAGACCATGTTGTTGCTGACTTCGTTGTTGACCAACTACCTGCCCCAGCGCCGTTTTCGCCACGAACCCGAACGTAATATAATGTACCGTATTGAAGCGATGTGATGCTTTTTGTCGGCGAAGTGCTTGTTAATGTGCCAGAATCAACAGTATTTGGGCCCGGAGGTGTTACTAATGGGTCGGCTGGGAAAGTGGTTGTTTTTGAATACTGAATTGTGTAGTTTGTACTACCGCTAATTGCCGTCCAGCTGGCCGATAATTGAGTGAAATTGCTTGCCGTTAGAGTAAGCGACGGTGAGTCAGTTGAAGAAAGCCCGGTTTTACGACGGCTATTTATTGAGACGATATTGCCAGTAGATTCTTCGATGTACTTTAAAGTATAAAGAACACAGGCGCTGCCCGATTCGCCGACGCATGTTTCGCTACTGTCGCCAGTATAAGAGAAATAATCACCGCTTGAGGTGTCTGTAAGGTCGGTACACGAAATAGAGTTTTCGGTACTACCTGACTTTGGAGTTTTTAATACGCTTGCGTCGATACCAACCAGAACATTCGTACTGATAGCAGAGGGCGCTTGAGTAAGTTGACTACAGCTCGGGTATTCGCCGTGGCTGTCGTAATATTTTTCGAGAGCTTCGCTAATGACGGTGGCACGTGAGGCCCTGGCAGAATCACGAGAGTCGGCCTGCACTTTAACAAAGGAAACAACGCCAATCGTTGCTAGGATTGCAATGACGGTGATGACAACAACCAGCTCGACTAAGGTAAACCCCTGTTTCCGTCTAACCATATACATTATTGTAGCAGAAATGATTTGTCGTGTATTAAAATCGCTGCGTCATTCATGGTATACTGTCACAGAGTACTTCAGTATTGGGGATTGGCCAAGTGGTAAGGCACCGGGTTCTGGTCCCGTGATCGGGGGTTCGAATCCCTCATCCCCAGCCATAGTAGAAATTATATTTATTTTATATAAAAACAGGTGCTAACCTGGTAAGCCAGAGACAGCAAATGTATCAGGTAGCGTTGCGAGCGATACGACAGGGTCTTGGACGGTAAGTCTAGTGAGTGGATTTATTGAATCAGCTATAAACTGATTATACTGAGCTTTTCTTGAGTAAATATCGACGTGGCCGACATCAAGTGGCACGATAGTAAGTTTTATATTGTAGCGTTGGGCGATGGTCGCGAGCGCCTTGGCGCTTTCATCGACTGCTACAACAGTATCTGAACTTGGCGTATCTGCCATGGTATAAAATATTTTCACCGCCGGAGCGCCCTGATGTGGCGTTGATAGAGCTGCGATGCTTCTTTCGATGCCATAGTGTGAGTTAAACTGTTGTTGCGCCTGTTGGAGCATGTCATCTGAAGCTCCCTCAAGTACACTAGCTTGACTATATGCTAGAAAGGGGCCGGGGGCATTATCGGTCGACAGTTTCCTGTTAACTTGCGTAAATGATTGTCTAAAATTATCTAAATTAAATTGACCAGTGTCATTAGTAATATATTCATTATGCCGAGATGCTATTTCAATAACTCGCTGTGCAAGCCTAGAATATTCAATGCCTTGGCATAGCTTAATCGTCCGGCAAAAGTCGACAGTGTTACCCAATTGGTCGATTGCGTGACTGCTGCCCGTAGTGAGCCCATGCTCGCCTACGGGGGTGCTATTTAAAGTTACTGATGTAATTATATATTCTGGGTAATTTTCATGAATTGCAGCGGCTACTGCCAGCATCACAATTCCTCCCATGCTATAGCCGTCAAATCGAAGGTATCGTATTGGTTCGCTATTTTGTTGCTTTTGCCGCTTAAGGCCATCTATAACGGTGGCGGTGAGTTCGTCGATATCGATAGTATTGTTGCTGTATTCAAGTGAAAATACGTGTCCCATATCTGCGTGTGCGTCAAGGCGCTCAGCGGCATCTAATGCACTGCGTGTGCCGAATCCTGGTAGTAAAATGGTTGCCGCATCGCTATAGGCAGTGTCCATTGGATCGTAGACATGATCGATGCTGGGATGCGAGTGCGTTGCGTCTTCCCTCCCCTGATAAATGTCGTATTGTAGGGCGGCAGTGAGCGCCCCAACGGTTACGGCCGTTCCAAGAGCAGTTTTACCTATGAGCCGGATGACACGTCGAGCCAACGTCGGCGCTTTTTCTTGTCGAGAGTGAATGTTTTTATCAGTACCTTGCTCGGCAGGTCTTATGATGACCGTTGCCGAGACCGCCTCTTCAAAACGATGCATAGTTTGGTGCCATTATGGATGCATGTCAAATTGATGTCAATAAAATGATAAAACTTGACTTTTTGTGCAAAAAGGAGTATAATTGGCTCCAAATCGAAACATCTAAAGAATTAATTAATTAAATTTTAAGGTGTAAACCTAGAGGTCATAATATGCTTAGGAAACTAGCAACGATCGGTGTGGTGGGTATAGTTTTAACACTCTCTGTAGTGTTTGCGGCTATAGCTCCAAGTTACGCAGAAAAAGGTGGTAACGGAAACAATAACAACAATAATAACAAAGGCCAAAAAGTAGAAATTTGTCACCGTGACAGTGACGTAAAACAGCCATACGGTTCAAAGCGTATCGAAGTAGATACGAGTGCGGTTGGCGGTAGAGGCAATGGTAATAGCGACCATTCATCTCACGAAGGCCCTGTTCCATCATCTGAGTCTGAGGCACAGGCTATAAAAAACCAGCATGGCCAGACTGGTAAGTGGGGTGATATCATCCCCCCTGTTGATGGCGTGACTAACGGCATGAACTGGGATACAGTTGGCAAGGCAATTTGGCACAATAACTGTCAATATCCAAAGGTTGCCACTGCGGATGTTGAAGTCCTTCCTGCAACTTGTAGTACTGCTGAGCAATTAAAATACAAGGGCGTGAAGAATGCTACTGAAACTCAAAGTAGTACAAAAGATGGCGTATTCGGGCCACGATCTTACTCGGTTTCATTTGTTGCCAACGAAGACTCACTCTTCAGTGGTGAAAAATCAAGCCTAACATTTTCTGGTCAACTAAAGGGCGTTAGTGATGGTCGTGAGTGTATCCCTCAAGCTCCACTCGTGGCATCAGCAAGCATTAAAACAATTGCAGCAACCTGTGAATCGGCCGAGCAACTTAAATACGACGGTATTGATAACGCAAGCTGGAGCGGTACTCCTGACGGAACATTCGGCGGTGCCTACCACGTTGTTGCAACCGCAGCAAATGGTGCGTTCTTCATTGCTGGTGACGGTGTCAATGGCGACCGTACGGCTAAATCATTCGACGGTACACTAAACCCAATACTCACCGAAGGTTGTGTCCTGGGTGATACCGACGAAGAGCCAACTACTCCACCTGCAGAAGAAACTCCTGTTGAAACACCTGCTGAAACGCCAACTCAGCAAAAGGCACCTGCAGTTCTTCCGGACACTAGCAGCGCTACCCCACTAGCATTTACCGCTATTATTGCTGCGACAACTGGCGTTATCCTATCAGCTGGATACGCACTTCGACGCACACTTGCGCCAAAATTCTAAAAAACCATATCACATAGATAGGAATACCTACCATGGCATCTGTACGCTCAACCCTCGCGAATATTCCACTTATCGCCCGGGTTGGCGTACTGTACGCCGTGGTAGCTTTTTGTGTTGGGGGTGTTGCACTATTGATGCCACGGCAACATATCGTATACGCAACAACGACACCTCCTGCGTTAGAGCAACAGGCCGTCGAAGTGGCCCAGTCTAAGCCAGATATTATCGGCGTTCCTGTTCATATTACTCTGCCTCGTGTCGGCATTGATTTGGATGTAAAACCAGGTTATTACGACGAAGCATCTCGAACCTGGACACTTTCTAACACCGAAGCATTTTATGCAACGGTGAGCCATAAAGCTGGTACTCAGCCGGGCACAACGTTCATTTACGGGCATAACCGTGCCAGTGCTTTTGCTCGACTATCAAAAATACAAGAAGCTGATACGGCTGTGATTACACTGGAAGATGGCACGCGCCTAACATACGTTTATGCTCGTGATGTTCGAGTGACCCCTGAATCAACCCAGATTATGTACGAAAAAAGCGATTATCCTCAGCTTGTTCTTATGACGTGCGAGGGTCTTCTTAGCGATGCACGACGAGTCATCTATTTCACACTTCAGGGGGCGCAGTAATATGGATAGTTTTGTGTTTTTCTTGTCTCCAATTGGAGTTGTGATGATTATAGTATTGTTGAGCATGCTCGTCATTGGTTTTCGAGTGATGAGCCAGGGTGCGTCCGAACAGCGACGAGCCTATCAGTCGCTTGTTGAACAGGCTAAAAAGCGATCGAAGCGTAAGATCGCAGTTGTTACGACCTTGCGACGCCGTGCCGATAGCTTACGTTCTCTTGTGAATCAGCTAGCTATCTCGGGGTATTCTAAACTGGAGCTTATCGTTATTATTCATCACACAGCCGGCAGCAAGGCAGAGCAGGCATTGGCGATACTGGCCGAACAATACGGTGTTAGCATCAAGACTGTACGATATACCAAAGGCGACACTACCGAATCGTTAGCGTTGCAACATTCGTCGAGCGACTACCTTATGTACGTACAGCCACATCAACATATGACACGTGGGTTTTTTGAGAGGGTTGCATATGCGTTTGCGACTGGAGCTGATGCTATAGCGGTGCGTCGTTATCGTGTTCCAGGTCGTACGCTTCACAGTGCGTTTCAATCGCTTCGGGTGATATTCCAACAAGCACTACGCATGGCCCGAGCGATATCGCAATCTGAGGCGACTCTAAGCGAGGGAATAGTTGTAAAAAGAGCCGCACTACGTAGTAATACACCGTTTGTCGTTCAACATGTTTTATTTGAGCAGTTCGCACTTACAACCGATAGCCCATCGCAACAAAAGGCTTGGCGGTCTATCGCTGAGGGCATTCTTCTTATAATTTTGATGTGGACGTTGATAGCAACAACAAGCAGCGATGTATTGCTGTATATCAGCTCGCTTCTTTTCGTCGTGTTTATCGTCGTCGCTGCGCTATTTGTTATGCAGTATAGTGCGCTAAGTGTATGGCAACGTGTTCAACTCGTTCTACTTTTGCCGTTTTATCCATTTGTTGAGGTGATTCGCATTATTTTCCGTGCTGGGGCAACGGCGACCCACGTGATAGCTACAGTATTGCACCGATAATAATCACGACAACGATAAGTCCAACTAAGAAATATTCGACCAGCTTGTCCCGTTTACTGCGGGCCATTTTTTGTGGTTGTTTTCGCTTTGTAGATTGACTCATAAAATAACTCCCGTTCCGCTTAGTAATACCATGATGAGCGCAGAGCCGAGTACCGTTGCTTGTGCAAGTGGATTCGCTCTAAACCAAATATGACGATATCCTCGCCGTTGAGCCCGCCAAAGAAGTGTGTGGCTCATGACGAATAGAAGGAGTGCGCCTGCGGTGACAAATAGCGTTGTCTTTTGGCCCCAGTTAAATTGATGGTAGGCCTTAATTGGAGCAGTGACGATATCACCAAGAACGTCACCTGGCTTCGCTGTCTCGGCCTTTGGCGTTAATGGTGCTGCAACGCCGTTACCTGGCGATGATGAATTTGGCTGTTCGGCTGGCGCTGCTTGTGACTGTGTGGCGGGCTCGGACTCGGATGCTGGCGCAGACTGTTCGGCAGCGTTTGATGAGCTTCCGCCTGGGGCTGGCGATGGTACGCTTGGTGATTCTGCCGATGAGACAGGCTGACTTGAGGTAGGTGCTGAAGCGGCTGGGGCCGGACTTGATGCGACAGTTTTCGGTGGTGCGCCGTACATCGCTACGACGAGTGTTACTTCATCACCTAAGAGCGTCCCATTCATTACGGCATAGCCAACGTCGACAAATCTTGAGTCTAAAACATTCGCACGGTGGGCGGGGCTATCCATCCAGGCATTGACAACACCGCTAGAAGTAAGGAAGTTTTTCGCTAAGTTTTCACCTGCGGCACTATAAGAATAGCCAGCTGCTACGATAAAAGTCCATGGCGTCGCTCCGTCGGGTGCATTGTGGGCCCAGTAATTTTTTGCAAACATATCAGCCGCCTTATTTGTGGCCGCTTGTGAAAGGGCGCTGTTAAGGCTGAGCGCAGGCAGCCCGTTGGCGCTACGCTGTTGATTTGATGCAGCATTAAGTCCACCAGCGCTAATATCGGTGGCGTAACCAAGTACTTGGGCGGTCCCCGCTGTAATGCCATTATAAAAACTTGGGATAAGAGCTATAATCAGTGCAATAACAACAAGACCCGACGAACGCAAAACGTGCGGATGGTAATGATTTGACGAATGCGGGACGAACCAGCTAAAAAACCGTTTCATACTGCTTACTACTGTATCACCTTTTAAACAAGAGCGCTATTGAGGTAAGTGCTCTGGACGGTGTGCTTTATCATTCAACTAGCCTCCTCTAAAAGAGAAGCTCAGTTGGATGACCCGGGGACGACGCCCGAAGATGGTTCTGCTTGACTGGTTTGCCAAGTGAACTCACCTTCGGAACGTCGCCCCGGAATCACATCCTACCTACTGTGGTTACCTCGTCCCGCTATCTGGCTGCTGACGCACCCGACTGGCGGTAAAGATGACGAGTGCCCCGCCGATGAGCAGCAATACCAAGGCGATACTTCCGATCGTCTTCCAGCTGTCGTCGGCACCGGTCTGCGAAAGAACACAGGCGGTGTCACCGGCAAGGTGCTGGTGACCGAGCGCATCGGTACAGTGCTGTGGAGGAGTGGGTTCGCACCCCTGTGCCGATTCATTGGCTGTCAGGGTGCGAGTCGAGTTGACAGGGTCTCCAACATGGGCAATCGGCTCCGAGAAGGTGCCGGTTGCTTCGTCAAAGTCGAAGGTGTACGAGGTGGTGATGGTGGTGACGTTGACCGTTGTATCATCACACTGCCAGGTGCCTTCGGTCGTGGTTGTCGTGTCGTCCTTGTGGGGCGGCTCAACAAAACACGTGCCCGTCTCGTCGTTGTATTGGTATGGCAAGGCTCCGAGCATGGTATAGGACACCTGGAGGGTGTCTGCTCCGTTCTCGAAAAGATGCCCGCTGACCGACTTGAAGGTTGCCGTGTGGTCGCCGGAACGGGCGTCCAACGTTCCCTCGAGCGTTGCAAACGTCAGCGTTCCAAGTGAAACGCTGCCACTTACGCCGCAGCCGGGCGGATTCACCTGCACTGATGCCGATGCGTCCCTTGGTAGCGGGCAGGCCTCGCCACTATCCGACCGTGTCCACGATGTCACCGTATTAGGAGTGAAGGCGTGACCTTCACTCGCTGCTGCGGTGATAGTAACTGAACCATCGCGGTTGTCGGTAACAGTAAAGCCGTACCAGCTTCCGTTGGCGTACGACCAGTGCCCGTTGTTGGGGCCACACTCGTCCACCCATGTTGGTGGCGTCGGTGTGCAGTCGCCTACCGTCGGAAGTGTCCTGGAGTGGATTTGCGTCCAGGGTGACGACGGAGTGTCGGTTGTCCAGTTGGTATCGGTCAGCGTAGCCGTCGGGGCACCACCAGAAAGGTAGTAAACCGTCGTGCTGGGGTCGTCTACGGTGCGAGTTTGCGCCGCTCCGTAACGAATAAGCGTAGTGTCGGCCGGCTTGGTGGAGCTGGTGCTCCAGTCGGTGTATCCTGCGCTCGCCCAGTCGGTGTAGGTGTCCGAGTCCTGAACGGTTCGTGACTGGCTCTGACGAGTGTCGGTGTCTGTTCCAGGGTTAGTGGTACTCCAGTTGCTCCAAGGGCCCCAGTCGGTGTAATGAACATCGTCTGGAACGGTTTCCTTGTACGCTTTGTACTGCACGGACTGGTTCGGGCCTCCGTAAACGTTGAGGTTAACGGTCCCCGTACCTAGTACGCTATCTGGAATACCAGACTGTCCCCAAACAGCGTTGATAACGCTGCCAGGAATGTGGTAGTAGGTGTTGGCGTCTGCCCTAACCCAGTGACCACTGACAACCTTGCCGTTAACGGTAACAGTACCGCCATCAACAAAGTTCCAGCCCTTGACGTCTTTATACTCAACTTCCTTGTAAAGGTGAGATCGAGTTTGGAAGCGCCACTCCGTGTGCGAGTTTGTGACTACCGTCCTAGTTTCCTTGGGAAACCGGTATTCCGTGTGGGAATTTGTCACAACCTTGGAGTATTGAAACTCCGTCGTCACGAGACAGGCCGAAATGGGTGGCTCAGGTGAACACACCCGCTTGCCATCATCGCCGGGAACGGTATCCTGTGATCCGTGCGTCCCACCGTCAATCTGAAGGTAGGCACACGACTCATTGTTAAACGTTGCTGTCGATGTGAAAGCGTACGACGCACCATCGGCACACGGTAGATTCAACCCGGTGTCGTAGTCGGTACACAGTTCAGGGCGAACATCCGACGGACCTGCCAGATTTTTGATGGCCTTCGAATTGTCGTTATTAACGACCGTCCAGTGGCCAGCACCGTTGTAGGTAAACGTCTGCCCGTATTTCACAAATGTGAATGTACCGCCCGTTTCCGAAGAAACGGACCGTGCCGATGCCGAGGGCGCAAACCCTCCGACTGCGGCGAGCAGAACAAACGCAATCCCTACAACAAATACGAGTGGCTTATACCACCGTATCTGCAGAGACATAACTGTCCCCTCTCTATATAGACATCTCGAATGAGATAACTGTAGGTGGATGTGATTTGTTAACTAACAATTACACACGAAAACTAGCTGTGTAGCTCACGCCTCGTGTGTAATCTATCCTATTATATCATAAAAATACAAATTTAACAAGCTATTTAGATGGAGAGCGGACCCTACTTCTTTTTTGATTTGTTCTTATACTCAAGGTAATAGTACACAAAAACGCCGATGCCAATTACGAATACCATTCCTATGACGGCGTTAAGGCCGCCCGCCCCGAGAGCGGGAAAAAGATGGCTAATTCCAAGGATGTTAAACATGTTAGCGTAGTCTGGGTTGCCAGTAGTAAGGGCTAAAAAAAGGGAGATGTAAAGATGGATCACTGCAGATACAACAATGGCAAAAAAGAGCGCAGTAAACAGATGTGTCAGATTGATTTTGACGTTCATTATTCCTATTCTATCACATCAATGTAACGCCGATTATGCTATAATTGAGGTAATTACATTATGCGTATTTTGATTGCCAATGACCAACACTGGCCTATGAAGAGCGGCGTTGCTACCGCTGCCCGTACTCAAGCTCAGGGACTTGCTGATTTTGGCCACACCGTTATGGTGCTCGCCCCTTCGCAGCAGAATGGGAAAGGTGGTGTTGAAACTGATGAGAACTATACAATTACTCGAGTTCGTTCGATGCCGCTTGCCTTCCGAAAAAATCTTCGCGTTGCTCTTACCTACGATCGTGAAATTCGCAAAGTGTTAGAAGAATTTAAGCCTGATATCGTGCATGTCCACACCCAATTGACCGTTGGAATTTCAACACTTAGAGCGGCGAATCAGCTCGGTATTCCAGTTGTTGCTACAAACCATGTTATGCCCGATAACATGATTAAAAATATCAAGGCACTTGCTCCTGTAAAGCGGCCTGCGAAATACCTAATTAACGAGTATGTAATTATGGCATATAAAGGCGCCAAGCGTCTGATTGTACCGACTCAATCGGTAATTCAGTTATTTAACACGTCTCGGCTTGATATTCCTGTGCTGGCTATTAGTAACGGTATCAACCTTTCGTTTTATTCGCAGCGATCCGCATCCCCTGAAATATACGGACGTTATGATATCCCGACCGACAAGAAAATTATTTGTTGGCTGGGCCGCCTTGATAATGAGAAGCACCTTGATGTATTGGTAAAATCATTTGCGAAGCTTGCTAAGAAGCATGACGATGTTCACCTTCTACTCGTTGGGAGCGGCAATGCCGAAAGTGACCTTATTGACCTTGTTAATAAGCTGGAGCTTGGTGATCAAGTAACTTTTACGGGTCTTGTATCGGAAGAAGACAAATACGAACTTCACCACGTTACTGATATTTTTGTGGTTCCGTCACCTAACGAACTGCAGTGTCTTGCGATGCTTGAGTCAATGGCGTGCGGTAAACCTGTCGTTGCTGTCGATGCTGGCGCCCTTCCAGAGTTGGTGCATCATGACAAAAATGGTTATATTGTGAGTGTCGATGACGTGAACGGCTTTGTTCGTGCGATGAGTATGATTCTTGATAAGCCAGAGCGCATGCGTGAGTTTGGTGACGCATCACGAGAAATAAGCACGCATCATGAGATTTCACTGATTATTCCAAAGTTTGTGGCGCTATACGAACAAGTTATTGCAGAAACTCACGAATCGCTGAAATAATAAGCTCGGGGGTCTCATAATGCGCCAAATGCCCAACACCGGGCATAATGACCAATTCAGCGCCAATGTGTTGCCCTGCCTTCTTGACCTTCCTTAGAGGCGTAACATTGTCTTTGTCGCCAACAATAAATAGCACGTCGAATGGTGCTAGCGAGGCTGCTTTATCGTCGATACCAACTTTATTAATATCAGTATGAATTTTGTGATAAAACCGAATATCTGAAATATATAAAAGATTGTTAATATGATGATTATTGATGACAGTCCGGAATTGACGGTCTTTGGTAGTAACCATTAGGCTGGTAACCGCCTTGGTGAGCCGGTGGCTTTTCACTAAGGCTGGCCCAAGTTTTGGAATTGATCCGATACGATATTGCAACGACCCAAGCACTGCACCAATCTTACGACTATCAAATATGCGCACTTTGGTGGGAACTGGACTGATAAAGATAGTTTTGGTTTGGAATAGCTCGGGGTTTTGTTCAAGCATACTGGCCGCCATTAATGTCCCCATTGAATGTGAAATAAGGAATGGTTTAGACGAAAGCTTGAGTGAAGTGACAAAATGATTGGTCTTTTGAGCAATTCCTTCAATTGACCAGCCGTCGTCTTCGAGCGGACTTTCGCCGAATCCTGGTAAATCAGGCACTATCACCGTGAAATCAGTGAGCAGCGGAACAAGATACTGAAACCCTTCGTGGTTGCCCGTAAAACCATGAATAAAAATAAGCGCCGGTTTGGTTGTGTCTGGTGATATCCAATAGCGTATGCCGCTATTAGCAGTTTTTTGAATGAGGTCAGCAAGTGCCATGTGGTTAGGTATCCTTTTTGTTATGACTTGTTCTTATTCTATCATTTTCTGAAGTAGAACGAGCCTTGATTACCAGATATATAAGTACCACAGTAGGTGCGATAATGGCAAGGATAAAGCGGATAACTAGCGGCCAACCTAGCACGTTATATACCCAGTCGGGCGTGATGTCCGGGTAAGGGTACGCAATATGAAGCCCGTACTCTTGCAGCATTTTAGTAAACCCAACGCTCAAAAAAACCGGGACGAGGTATATTTTTTTGTAAAACAAAATCGGCTGTTTGCTGAGTTGGACAAACGCAACGTAGAAGAAATAGAATATACCAAATAAATCGGGAAATACCACTAGTAGCCACTGTGCATCAGTTATTGAGAAGACGATATTACCGACAACTCGAAACGCAAACAGTGCCCAGGCAATGGTCTTAGCGAGCGGATCGCCCCAGCGGCGCACTTGCCATGCACATATCATTAGAAACCATAAATCAAGCCATTTATCGATTATTTGATAGTGCTGAAACGAGCCGATGACACTAAAATCTAACCAATCAATAATAGATGCAACAATTACGCCGCTAACTGGGAATCGGATAATTAGAAGCGGTATCAGAATTCGTAGGATGATGACGACTATTGCGAGCTCGGTCATTCTTTATAGTATATACCCGCCCGAAGCCATGAGCATCATTGACAAACCAAGTACAAAGGTGTATAATAAGAGAGTTCTGTCCATGTAGTTACGATTGCTTTATTGGAGTAAAAGTGCACATTGTTCTCCCTAACAGCGGAGCTCAGAATATCCAAGAGGAAGGTATCCGAGGAAGCGTTGTGCTTCTCGGGTTTATCACAGATACGTGGGAACGTTATCTGGCGTCGGGACGCTCGACAACACTGAACCACACGATGCCAGCGTCCATCACGCACATCATCGTCGAGGGCATTGTATATCGAGTTGGACGACGCCGCAAGGTGTGGTTCTACAAAGATCACAACGGCTACAACCAACAGCTTTTCTACATCACCGAGATGATCGGCCCAGATGACCATCCGTATCAACTGCTCGTCTCCCATGATGAAAGCGGCAGGTACGACTGCCTGAGGCTGGTTCGTAGGAGGAAACTTGGCGGCGGTACCGGCGGCTTTAGCCCCTACAGCCACTCGCCTCGAATCGAGTACAGTAGCTAGTCTGCACGATCCTTCCCCATCCACCCCGCCCGTCACGAAAGTGGCGGGCCTTACCTTTTATGCTTATGATATAGTAAAGCTGTTATGGTACGACGAACAACACATGCACGAGGAGCGCATCCGCTCATAATACAGAAGCTTGCAGCATTGTTCGGCGCGGCCGGATATTTAATTGTCGTATTTCAATGGGTTGTAACGGCGGCGCTATTTACCCCGCTGCTCAGCATGCTGCCGGCACCACAGCACGTGACAACGGCGCCCGCTGCGACGACGCCTCCTTTTTTAAGTGACGCAGCCAACGTTGCTGGATGGATTTTCGTAGGAGCAGTTACAATCATCATGGTGGTGTTTACCGTCGTTGCTCTTATTAAATTACCTGGGGCGATTGTCAATTCGAGCAAAAAAGCCGTTCAAGCAGGGTCAAATAAGGTCACGACCGCACTAATAAAGGCAACACACAAAAAAGATACCAAAAAACGTCGACGTATTATTCAGCCTCGGATGGTTCGCTTGATAAAGCTTATGTTGCTTGCGGCACCGTTACTGCTGGCCTATGTCTCTCGATTTGTTCCCGATGCCATGCTTGACGGTGACATGGCGCTATTTGTCGTGGCACTCTTCGCACAATTTGCTCTGGCGGCGTTCATCATTCAATATGCAATTATATTTCTTGCCAAACTTGATGAAAAAAGTATGCTATCATAAAACCATATGCGCAAAGACAAAAAGCGCCCGCTAGGGAGGGGCACGCAGGTCGTTATATCAAGCGTCATTGGCGTCGCTATTGTTGGTGCGCTCGCCGCTGTTAGTTACGGCCGTGATATCCCAGTGCTTAATCCGCACGGCACCATCGCTGACCAACAATACCTACTCATCGTTATTACTGTTGCACTTGGATTTTTCGTAGTTATCCCAGTTTTTATTTTGCTTTTTGTAATTGCCTGGAAATATCGTGCAGGAAATACGAAGGCAAAATACGAGCCAGAGCTTGAGGGCAACCGAAAGCTTGAAGCACTATGGTGGGGTATCCCCTGCCTTATTATTCTAATACTAGCTGGTATTACCTATATCTCTACCCATGCACTCGATCCGTACAAACCTATCGAGTCTGATGTCACGCCAGTACGGGTGCAGGTTGTGTCCCTCGAGTGGAAGTGGCTTTTTATTTATCCAGACTATAACGTGGCAACACTTAATTTCATGAATATTCCAAAAGAAACGCCGATTAATTTAACATTAACTTCAGACGCACCGATGAATTCTTTTTGGGTACCAGCCCTGGCTGGCCAGGTATACACCATGACGGGCATGCGGACGCAGTTACACATAATGGCTAATACCGTCGGAGTATTTCACGGTTCATCGGCAAATATTAGTGGTGAGGGCTTTGCTGATATGACATTCACCGTACATGCCATGGATGAAACCGACTTTGTTCAGTGGGCCAGAACGGCCGTTCACTCACCCGCTATGCTTACTAGCGAAAGTTATGCAGAGTTAGCTAAGCCAAGCAAAAATGTTCCCGACACGACGTATATGTTAATGACGCCAACACTTTTCGATGACATCATGATGAAATACATGGCGCCGTCGTCACCATCAAGTTCAGATGCTGACACGAAAAAGACTGATACAATGGAACATATGCATATGGATGGGATGAACTAGTCATGACAAGCGATCTTCAGTCATTTCTCTTTGGGCGACTAACCTGGGCCGATTTCGTCCACGACCCCGTTATGGCTGCGTCGGGCGGCATTATGGTGGTTGGGCTGCTAGGTATTATTATCGGTCTGACATACTTCAAAAAATGGAAGTGGCTATGGAAAAACTGGCTCACCGCACTTGATCCAAAGAAAATCGGTATTATGTATCTGATCGTATCTGGTATTATGCTGCTTCGGGGCTTTATGGACGCTGTTATGGTGCGGTTTCAGCAGGCAACCAACGACTCGCTTGGTGTGCTTAGTTCCGACCACTTTCAACAGATTTTTAGTGCTCATGGCTCTATTATGATTTTCTTTGTCGCTATGGGTGTAATCGCCGGGTTGTTTAACCTTATTGTGCCGCAACAAATTGGCTCACGTGACGTCGCTTTCCCATTCCTTAACTCTGTGAGCTTTTGGCTATTCGTTGCCGGTATGATTATCATTAATGCACCACTTGTAGTGGGAGAATTCTCGAACGCCGGCTGGTTGGCCTATCCGCCGCTTTCTGGGCTTGAGTATAACCCAGGAACGGGTGTTGATTATTGGATATGGAGCCTGCAGGTAGCGGGTATCGGTAGTTTGCTGACGGGTATTAATTTCTTTGTCACTATTCTAACCATGCGTGCTCCGGGTATGAATATGATGAAAATGCCAATCTTTGTGTGGAGTGTTCTTGGCAGTACGGCGCTTATCATGGTGGTGTTCCCTATCCTCACGGCAACGCTCGCTATGCTCTCGCTCGATCGTCTGATTGATACAAACTTCTTTACCACTGGCGGTGGTGGCAATCCGATGCTCTACATTAATCTTATTTGGGCGTGGGGGCACCCGGAAGTATATATCTTGGTTCTGCCAGCGTTTGGTGTTTTTTCAGAGGTTGTAGCCACCTTCTCGAAGAAGCGTCTATTCGGTTATGCGTCAATGGTCTGGGCATTGATGGCAATTACGGTGCTATCGTTTACGGTGTGGCTCCACCATTTCTTTACCATGGGGGCTGGCGCAGATGTAAACACCTTCTTTGGCATTATGACAATGATTATCGCTATTCCAACTGGAGTTAAGGTATTTAACTGGATTTTCACAATGTATAAGGGACGAGTAACGTTTGCCACGCCAATGCTCTGGTTCATGGGCTTCGTGGTGACGTTTACTATCGGCGGCTTAACTGGTGTTATGATGTCGGTGCCAGCGGCCGATTTCCAGTTCCATAATAGCCTGTTCTTAGTGGCGCACTTTCACAATATGATTATCGGCGGTGTCCTATTTGGTGTTTTCTCGGCCTTTTCGTACTGGTTCCCGAAGTTTACTGGCTTCCGTCTCAATGAACGACTCGGTCGATACGCCTTTTGGTGTTGGTTGATTGGATTTATCGTTGCTTTTGTCCCGCTGTACATTCTCGGCTTTATGGGTGCAGTGCGTCGACTTGACCACTACGACCCGTCAATGGGATGGCAGGGTCTGTTTATTGTTGCTGGTATTGGCGTTATGTTGATTGGTGTAGGAGTTGTATTCCAAATCGTTCAAGTTATCGTCAGTATAAAGCAGCGCCACCAAAACCGAGTTGGCAATGACCCGTGGGACGGCCGCACACTTGAATGGCTGACTGCTTCTCCGCCGGCTGAGTATAATTTTGCAACCATTCCAACCGTTTCTACTCGTGACGCATTCTGGGAAATGAAAAAGACGCATACTCTTCCAAAAGATACTGACGTTGAAGCCATTTGGCTGCCGAAAAACTCGGCGAACGGTGTCGTTATTGGCATCGCCTCACTCGCCTTCGGCCTTGGGGTGGTGTGGCACATCTGGTGGGTTGTTGTTATCTCGCTCATTATTGCTATCATTGCCATTATCGTGAAGTTAACCGATGATCATCCTGATCGTCAATTATCTGCTAAAACTGTTGCACGTATGGCACACGAATATACCCTTAAGGAGAACCACGGATGAGCCGGGCCGAAGAAGAGCATGCTATTGTCCAGCGCAAGTCGTTAGGTTTTTGGATTTATCTAATGACAGACTGTCTGTTGTTTGCCAGTTTGTTTGCTACCTTTGCGGCACTTCGTAATAATACGTTTGGTGGTCCATCGGGGGCTGACCTATTTGATATGCAGTTCGTCCTTATCGAAACTATGGTACTGCTAACAAGTAGCTTTACTATTGGCATGGCGGTGCTTGGGGCGTCACGTGGCTACAAAAAGCAAGCTTTAATATGGCTTATTGCTACATTCGTGCTTGGTGCAATATTCCTAGCTATGGAGCTGTTTGAATTTCACGCACTTGTAGAAGAAGGAAATGGCTGGCAGCGCAGTGCCTTTCTATCATCGTACTTTACGCTGGTTGCAACACACGGGTTGCACATTGCGGTCGGGCTGCTATGGATTATTGTCGTAACAATCCGCTTGTGGCGGTTTAAGTTTAAGCACACCGATCTTCACCGGTTGTCGCTATTAGGGCTTTTCTGGCACTTCCTTGATATTATTTGGATCTTCATCTTCAGTTTCGTCTACCTGATTGGAGGCATGTCATGAGAAAGCCGCAACTAGAGCATCGTCATTCGCCAGTGCCGTACATTTCGTATGTTATAGGTTTTGTTTTATCAGTTATCGCAACGCTTATGGCCTATTGGCTGGTTGTTGCAGATATATTCTCGGGAAATCAGGCGGTGATAATTATTCTGTCTATCGCCGTTGTGCAACTTATTGTTCAGCTTGTATTCTTCCTTCATATTGGGCGAGGCAGCCGTTGGAAGCTCGCAACATTTATTCTTGCAATTATTTTTGTGGTGATGCTAGTAGCTGGGACAATATGGATTATGAATAATCTTGATTACAACATGATGAATATGTCGCCAGATCAAATGACCGAGTACATGGAACACAACGAGGGCATTTAGTGGAACGCCACACTCGTTCGTACGTTCAGCTTATTAAACCCGGAATTACTCTCAGTAATACTATCACTGCTGTCGCTGGATTTTTCTTGGCGGTCAGTGTCACGCATCAGTTTTCGTTTTGGACGTTTTTTGGGGCCACGGCGGGTGTCGCATTCGTAATTGCGTCGGCCTGTGTGGCTAATAATATTCTCGATAGAGATATAGATAAACACATGAAACGGACTGCCGCCCGTGATGTCGCTCGAGGCACTATTTCGGTTGCGTATGCACTCATTTTCTCGGTTTTGTTGGGCTTGGTCGGCTTTGGGCTGCTATTAACGCTAACGACCGTATTGGCCTTTTGGCTCGGGGTGATTGCGTATATATGGTATGTTGCTGTTTATGGCATCGCAAAGCGTACAACTGCCTATAGCACAATTATTGGCGGCGTAGCTGGTTCGTTGCCACCTATGGCTGGATACGTTGCGGTAACTGGTTCAATTGACATGGCGGCAATTATAGTCTTTTTAATACTGTTCTTCTGGCAACTGCCCCATTTTTATGCTATTGCTATGTTCCGACGTGACGATTATGCCAAAGCGAAGCTGCCAGTATGGTCGGTTCGCTATGGTATGGCATCAACTAAACTTCAAATATTTGTGTCGGCCGTACTCTATGCAGCCGTCTCTGCTCTGCTGCCACTATACGGCTACGTAGGCGTGGTTTATTCTGTCGGTGCGATCATCCTGGCGGCGTATTGGATATATAAAGGAATCGCCCTCTACAATAAGGGCGATGATATCAAGTGGGCCAAAACAATGTTTGGGATTTCACTACTGGTACTTATGGCCATTTCGGGGCTTATAGCAATTGGCGGTTTCCTACCCTGATATGACAATTGGTTTCACAGGTTTTGTAGGAAGAGTCGATTTATTTTTTCTCTATCTGCAGGGTGTCAAGCTCTGGGTAGTACGGAGCGTCTGACTTTACATTTTGAGATGTGAGCGCCCGCAGTGTGTGGTACAACGAGAGGATATCTCGGTAGCCGATAAAATCGGCGGTGTGGCGAATCCATGAACCAAGCCAGCCGCTAATGACGATGCTCCGGTATTCAAAGATAGCCCACCGTTCACCAACCGGGATGACAACTGGCGGCAGTTTAACCGAATACTTTTTGTGTGATTTTCTTAAAATTTGTTTTGCCACGTAGACAGCGTCGTGAACGGCAATTTGCGCTAAGCCGCTATATGGGGTAAAGGCGTTATCGCCAACGATATAGATATGCCGGTCGGCCCGCATATGCGCATCAACAACAACTTTGCCATTTTTAGATAACTCAAACTGGTCGGCGTTGGCGGCGTAGAATGGGTTGTTTGCGACCCCCGACGTCCAGACGACGGTATGGCTTTTAATAGGACGGCCGCTGACCATGAGGCTGTCGGCGGTTTCGGCCTCAACTTTTTTATTTGTTTCAACCTGAACACCAAGCCTTTTGAGCCGTTTTGCTACTCGAGCGCTTGCCTTTTCTGACATACGAGGCAACACACGAGGTGCGGCTTCGATGAGACTGATAGAGGTGTGCGGCTGACGCTGACCATATTTCTTTTTCAATTTTTTTAAGAAAGTGCCGAGTGATGATGCTAATTCAACGCCAGTTGGGCCGGCTCCGATAACGACAAAGTGTGAATCGGCGGTATCGGCCTTAGAAAAGTCGTGCACCAGGTGGCGCTTGAGTCGGTCGATCTCTTCTTTCGATTTAATACCGTAGGCGTATTGGTCGAGACCCTCGATGCCGAAGTATGTCGTGACCGATCCGAGCGCTAGCACGAGAATGTTATATTGGTGAACGTCGCCAGAGGCGGTTGTGATGGTGCGATGGGCTTTATCGAGTTTCGTGACAGGGTCGATAATGATCTGCACATTTTGGTGGTTGGCAAAAATTTCACCGAGTGGCACCCACGATTGGAAGCTACTCCCGCCCGTTGCTGTACTATAGAGCGCCGGATAATACTGAAAGTCGGGTTTGTCGCTAAATAAAGTAATTTGTACGTTTTTCTTTTTTGCGAGTTCAAGGGCCGTTTTTACGCCGCCGAACCCACCACCGACAACGGTAATATGCATGGGAGTGTCCTGCTTATGTTTTAGATATACCCATATAATACGGTGAAATAGGCTGCGGCACAAGTCCGAAGCTTTTTATATGGTATAACTTGCGAAATTATGTAGCTTGTGCTATAATAGATATATTGCATCCGAATGGATACCGTCTCTATATAAATATAGATATCAAAAGGTTCTCGCTGTTCGTCTGCAGCGAAACATATCTACACTAACCCCAGAAAGGGGCTTTGCCTTTATGGCGTACCGAAATACATCTTATTCACGAAATAACAACCGATCAGCTCGACCAAGCGGAAGCCGTCCCGGTACCCGCTCATTCCGCCCAGGCAAGGCGCCTCGGGGCAACGGTCAGCGAAAAGGTGCCTATATTCACCCAAGCAAATTTATCAATCGAGCAACTGTCGGCGCAGAGGATGCCCCATACGAAGCGACTAACTTGTTTACTGATTTCCACTTCGTACCAGCACTACAAAAGAACATCGATTACAAAGGCTACACTTCGCCAAGCGCTATTCAAGATCAATCAATTCCCCTTGTGATGCGTGGGCATGATGTTATCGGCCTAGCAAACACCGGTACTGGAAAAACGGCTGCGTTCTTGCTTCCTATTATCGATGCACTCTACGCGAATCGCGACGTTGCCTCGGTTCTGATTGTGGCTCCAACCCGCGAGTTGGCTCAACAAATCGATGAGCAATTCCGTGATTTTTCATACAATATGAAACTCTACTCGACTCTGATTGTTGGTGGTACCAATATTGATCGTCAAATTCGTCAAATCGAACGTGGCCCTCACGTCATTATTGGCACTCCGGGTCGCCTTATGGACCTAGTCAAGCGTGGCAAGCTCCGTCTTGACCACGTGAACACGCTCGTACTTGACGAAGCCGATCGTATGCTTGATATGGGATTTATTAACGATATTCGGAGTTTGGTTGCGCAGACGCCAGAGAGCCGTCAAACACTATTCTTTAGCGCCACAATTACCCCATCAATTCAATTGTTGACACAAGAATTCCTAAAAAATCCCGAAACTGTTTCAGTGCGAACCGCTGACACTAGTGAACGGGTCGATCAAGACGTTATTGAAGCATCTGGAAAAGAACAAAAGCTTGAAACATTATTAAATCTTTTGAGTAATGAAGAATTTGAAAAGGTGCTGGTGTTCGGAGAGACAAAGTTTGGCGTCCAGCGACTGTCTGACCACCTAGATAAAAGCGGCATCCCCTCAGCGGCAATTCATGGCAATAAATCGCAATCACAACGCCAGCGTGCTCTTAAGGCCTTTAAAGATAATAAAGTGCGAGTAATGGTAGCAACTGATGTAGCTGCGCGTGGGCTTGATATTCCGAATGTTAGTCATGTTATTAACTTCGACCAGCCAGCAACCTACGAAGATTACGTTCACCGTATTGGTCGAACTGGCCGTGGCACGGCTGTTGGCAAGGCCTTAACGTTTGTCGACCGTCGTCCGTAGCGTCTAATAGATTTTTTGACTATTAAATAAAATAATCCATTGGTCAAGTGATAATCGGGACGGTGAAACGCCCGCCGATTGCCCTATTGCCTCTAGTGGTAGTTGGGCGAGTTTTTTGGAGTCAGAGAAGCATTCGATAGTGTACTGAGCGTAGGCGCTAAGGCGATGCTTCGGAACCAGTGGCGCTGGTCGTCTGACAAGCTCAACGCACACCGTATCAACTGCTGGACGAGGCATAAAATCGGTTTTTAATAAGTTTTTAATAATCTTTACTCTATATTCGGCGCCAATAATCATGCCGAGTTGGCTAGTGAAATGACTTGTGTCGGTAGCGATAAGCTTTCGGCCGAATTGCTTTTGGACAATTAGATAGGCCGCTTCTGGTGACATCGGTGAGTTAACAAATCGTTGCACGATGGGTGAACTGAGGTGAAATGGAATATTGGCAAAAACTTTATATGGAGTCGTCGGTAGGCGCACCTGCATGATATCACCTATCTTTACGGTAACATTGGGAAACGAGGCGGTATTATGTCGCAACGTTTTAGCGATACGAGCATCGTATTCAACCGCAACGACCCGAGCAACTCGACCAGCTAGTACGGAGGTGATAACTCCGCTGCCCGCTCCAAGGTCATAAACTGTATCGCTGGCCTTAAGTGTGCTTTTGTCGATGAGTGAGGCGACTAGTTTAGGTGAACGGAGGAAGTTCTGAGAGTACTGATCAATGCGTTTCATATTTCTTTATTATACTGCTTGACACCCCAACTAATCGCAGATGTATACTAAATATAGTCATGTAAGTACTTCCTGAGGGATTTCCACTTACAGGCTTATATCTAAGGGCCCTGCCCTTCAGAAGCCACCATCTTAACGTGACATTTGGTAAAAAGGATGCCCGGTCGAACGGTCCAAGCTCCCTCTCCAAATCACTCTCCTAAAACCCGTTTGCTGATCAAACACTTTTGTTCAGCCTTTTTGCGTTTACCACACGCTCACCGTGTCAAAAAGCTAACCTTAGGAGAATCTACTATGAGCCAAATTACTATAAACGAACAAGTCGCTATCACCCAAATGGGTTTCAAAAAGAACTTGGCTGCCTACCCTCGTCGTATGGAATTTCGAGGGACTATTTACGAATTTTTGGATGCTGGGCTGCGCTGTCTCGTGACGAGCGGTGCGCATGCCGCTGAAATTATCACCATGACTGACGGTCAACGCCACTTTCGACTCCGAAGCGATAACCACGGGGGCAACTGGACGCTCCTATCGATTTTTTAACGGCGGCTCAGGCGCGCTCTCAATCAAAAGACACCCGTAATGAAACGTTACTAATCAGGGGTGTCTTTTTTGAGTACGGCGTATCGTCCGTACAGTTTATGGAATTCGGAAACGGCAATGGTCACAATAAACGATATGATTGTGACAACAAATATGTCGCCAATAGCAACCGGGTGGACGTGTAGCACGTCTTTTAACGGTCCAAATAATGCGATACCCTGCATGGTGATTGCAATTATTATTCCGCCCCAGAACGCACCGTGCCATACTTTCAGACGACTGAAGACAGATTCGTAGGTACTACGGGCGTTTAAAGCATTTGCCCATTGAATAACGACCAGCGACACGAATGCAACTGTTTGACCGTAGGCAGTGCCATAACGAGCGCTGTAGAAGGCATAAAGACCAAGCGCAAGACAGCTCATCATAACGGCGATTAAGACAATCCGACTGACCATGTATTTATTTAAGATAGGTGCCGTAGGCGCAACTGGCCGTTGTTTCATAATTGACTTTTCGCCAGGCTCGAGCCCGATGGGGATAACCATAATGGTATCAGTGACAAGGTTTGTCCAGAGGATCTGAACGGGCACCAACGGCATCGGCATGCCAACAATCAGTGCGCCAATAGTAGTGAGTACCTCCCCAATATTGGTTGAAAGGAGATAAAATAGCATCCGACGGATATTAGCAAAAATGATGCGCCCCTCTCGCATCGCTCGGACGATACTTGCGAAATCGTTGTTAAGAAGGATGATATCTCCGGCATCTTTGGCGATTTGCGAGCCACTCCCCATCGCAACGCCAACGTGAGCGCTGGCGAGGGCGGGAACATCGTTGACACCGTCGCCTGTCATGGCGGTAACTTCTTTGATTTTAAGGACTTTCAGGATGCGAAACTTATTCTCTGGGGTAACGCGAGAGAATATTCGAGCGGTTGCGGCAACTTTTGCTAGTTGGCGGTCGGTCATATCGAGCATGAGACGACTATCAAATACTTGATCACGGGATTCAACTAGCCCAAGTTTTAGGCCGATGCTATAGGCTGTTTCAAGGTGATCACCAGTAATCATTCGAACTGTTACACCAGCGTTGTGGGCTGCGGCTATGGCGTTTCTGGCAGATGGGCGTATAGTATCGGCAACGGCAATAAGGCCAGCAAAATCGAGTTTCTGGCTAGGGTGCATATCCTGAAATGTTTTGAGCTTGTTGTCTAGCGGCGTAGTGGCAACGGCGATAACTCGGTATCCTTGACTAGTGAGCGTGGTGACCGCTTGAGCAACTTCGCTTACTTGGGCACGAGTGAGGCGGCTGCGCATAATCAGCTGTTCTGGCGCTCCTTTCACAACAAGCTCTAGCACACCCTTGTGGTGCCATACATTGCCACTCATCGATACGGCTTGGTCAAATGGCAGTTTCGTCAACGGCTCGCCTTTCAGCTTGACGGTATTTTGCGCAGCGGCAAAGCCGATAAGGGCAATATCAAGTGGGTCTTTTGATGTGTCGCCATGGTGATTGATGGTTTTGTGGACAACTGTAGGCAGGTGGTGGTTGCTCCATGATGGTTGCCAGGTTTCCTGGACTGACAGTTCGTTTTTAGTAAGGGTGCCGGTCTTGTCAGTTGCGATAGTGGTAATAACTCCAATAGTTTCGATAGCATTCATGCTACGTACCAGGGCCTTCTTGGCGGCCATACGACGCATCCCAAGCACCAACACAACAGATATGGCAATAGGAAGACTTTCGGGAACCGCCGATACGGCGAGAGCGATGACATAGCGAAATGCTTCGCCTACTTCAACGCCACGATATAGCGCAAGGGCGAATGCGACAACCGATACGCCGCCGACTACGGCGATAATATAGGTAATGAGCGTATCGATTTTCATTTGGACGGGGCTGGTTGCGGCGTCGGAGCGTTTATTTGCAAGCGATGCGATTCGACCGAATTCGGTTTGATTGCCTGTGAACACAACAACGCCAGTGGCGCTACCAGAAACAATAAACGACCCCTGAAAGGCAATATTCTTTTGTTCGTATACCTCTTTCGTACCCTGAAGGGGTTCGATTTGTTTAGCAACAGGTACCGACTCACCAGTTAATAATGATTCATCCACTTTCAATGCTTGTATTTGAAGCAATCGAATATCGGCAGGAACCTTATCGCCCTCTGCGAGGTGAATTATGTCACCAGGCACCAGTTGGCCAGATTCAATTTGGTACAGCTCTCCGCCACGCATCACATCTACGAGCTGAACACTCTTCTTTTGAAGTGTCCGCAAAATGCGTTCGGTTGAGAAGCGCTGGACATAGTAAATTGAGGCACTCACGAGCATGATCACAATAATAATAACGGCGTCGAAGGCGGCACCGTGAAATATACTGATAACAGCGGCAATGAATAGAACGCCCATGAAGACATTAGCGAAGGGCTCGAATATTTTACGCCACAATGGCTCACCTTTAAGTGAAATTTCGTTCGGGCCATATTTTGTTAGGCGTTCAGACGCTTGGTGCCTTGAAATACCCTCGGTCGATGAGGAAAGCTCATTCAAGGCTTCTTCGGGCGTTTTTTGATAAAAAAGCATTAGCACCATTGTACCAATTTTACAGATAACTTGCGAGACACCACACTAAAACCAGCCCACCAATGAAAGGGCTGGTTTTAGTTGTAGCAATGGCACTAAGCTATGTTAATCAAACGTAGACGTGATCGATTAATACCATTCCCCCATTCGACAATGTCGTGGGCGGTTTTACCGATAAGCGAGCTGCCCAGCGGACTTAGCGCTGAAATACGACCTTCACTTGGGTTGGCCTCAAAGCTTTCAACAAGTGTGTATTGGAAAAGACGCCCTTGCTGATCGATAAGGTTGACTACTGAGCCAATAGCAACTTTTACTCGTGTCCGCTTCGATGAAATGAGTTTTGCGTTACTTAAGATGTGACGTTTTTCGCTCAGCTCTGCGTCGATAGCTTCAAGACGGAGCAAGCGTTCGTTTCGCTCGAAGCGGTCGTCGTGGCCTGATGATTTATCGCTTTCCCTGATACTTCGCAGGATAGCAAGCCGGTCGTGTTCGAGTTGTGAAATTGATTTGCGTAATTCTTTTGCGCCTTTCTTGCTTAGCAAGATGGCCTTTCGTTGTGTTGATACGGTGGTGGTGTTCATAGTGTTCACTCCCTTCCTTTTAGATGACGGGGTTACCCGCATTGCATAGCGAAATGCTATAGTGCCAGTATGGCATTGAATTCTGAGAAGACTCTGAAGTATATAGGCAAAGTTGTTGTAATTTTACCGTTGCTGAATGCCAAATCTATGATGTGAGTGAGCGAGGGCTATTTTTTACGATAGGAATATAGAAGGTGAACGTTGTGTCGGTGTCGGTACTAAGGACGGTTAAATCACCGTGGTGGATAGATATAATTTTTTTAGCAATTGAAAGCCCGAGTCCGTACCCCTTCTTGTCGCCGTTTGTCCGTGATGAATCTATTCGGTAGAATCGGTCGAATAACTTAGGCAGTAGTTCGGTTGGAATCTTTTGGCTTTTATTTTTGATTTCGAAGACGGCTTGTCCTCGTTGCGTAAACATTCGAATGGAGATTTTTGATGCTTCGGGGCTATATTTCAGAGCATTTTCCATTAATATACCCATAACTTCACTAATTGCTGGCTCGTTGGCTTTGGTGAGTACTTTTTTTGATGACGTTACGTCAAACCGCTTGCGGTCATCTGGGTAGCGCTTGATGACCGCTTCGAATATAGTTGGCAAATTGATAGATGTAATTTCAAGCTTATCGTGGTCGAGCCGTGACAGGTACAGTAACATTTCGGTTAACGAAATTATTTTATTAACCTCTTCTAGATTGCTTTCAAGTAGTTCTCTAGCCTCGTCAATGTTGAGCTGAGTGTCACGTAAGTTCACTTCAATTTCGGCTTTCATAGCGGCAAGCGGCGTACGGAGTTCGTGGCTAGCATCACTAGTAAAGCGGCTCTGTGCCTCGTGCGCTTCAGCAATGGGGCGCAAGGTGCGTTTGGCCAAAAAGAAGGCGCCAAGCCCGCCCGCAACCAGTACGACAACATTGATGTAAAAGAGCGATAATATCATTTGGTCAGATGCCTTGCGAGATTCGGTATAGAGGGCGCTGCCCGGCCCATCTTCATCGTATCCCCTTAAAGAGCTACTAAATGGGAGTGACGTGTCAAAGGTGGTGATAATGCTATGTTGAAGATTTTCCAGCCGGTAGCTAATTTCTCTGTAATTAAGCT